>Ga0193753_10000264_pt1 | contig 52394 bp, 53 predicted proteins | sample H1c2metaG_FD_144925 | JGI IMG/M metagenome (GOLD analysis project Ga0193753, IMG submission 144925) | Soil microbial communities from a riparian zone of the East river system, Colorado, United States - H1c2 | ecosystem: Environmental > Terrestrial > Soil > Riparian zone | place: USA: East...
ACATTTCTTGAATATTCAATAACCGCCATTTGCATTCCGAGGCAAATTCCAAAAAATGGGATATTATTTTCGCGGGCATAGCGTACGGTTTCGATTTTTCCTTCGATACCGCGTTCACCAAAACCAGGCGCGACGAGAATACCGTCAAGGTCATGCATTTTTTCGGCGACATTTGACGCATCGATATGTTCTGAATGCACAGAAACGACATTGACTTTCGTCTCATTCGCCGCTCCGGCATGGATGAATGCTTCGAGGATGGATTTGTATGAATCCTGCAATTCGACATATTTCCCGATCAGGCCGATGTTGACGACGTGTTTCGGGTTTTTCAAATGCTGCAGGAATACGTTCCAGTTTTTTAAATCCGGGGTATTTTTTTTCGGCAAAGCCAATTTTTTCAGGGCAACGACATCCAATCCTTCTTCAAGCATCAGGTTTGGCACTTCATAAATCGTCGATGCGTCGATTGACTGGATAACGGCTTCGCGTTTGACATTGCAAAACAAAGCGAGTTTCTGGCGCAGTTCGTCTGACAATTCGTGCTCGGTACGGCAGACAAGAATATCCGCCTGGATTCCGCTTTCCATCAAGGTTTTGACGGAATGCTGGGTTGGTTTTGTCTTCAATTCGCCGGCTGCAGCCAAATATGGAATCAATGTCAGGTGAACGACAATCGCATTGTTTTCGCCGAGTTCCCAAACCAATTGGCGCACGGATTCGATGTATGGCAATGATTCGATGTCACCGACGGTTCCGCCGATTTCAGTAAGGACAATGTCGAACTCGCCGGAATTTCCGAGCAATTGCATTCTTTCCTTAATCTCATTGGTGATGTGCGGCACAACCTGGACTGTTTTCCCAAGGAATTCGCCACGGCGTTCCTTCTCAATGACGGAAAGGTAGACGCGGCCCGTGGTCACGTTATTTGCCTGTGATGTTGGCACATTTAAGAATCTTTCGTAATGGCCTAAGTCGAGGTCGGTTTCTGCGCCGTCATCGGTCACGTAACATTCGCCGTGTTCGTATGGATTCAAAGTTCCGGGATCGACGTTGATGTATGGGTCAAATTTCTGGATCGTTGTCCTATAACCTCTTGCCTGCAATAGTTTCGCTAACGACGCGGCAATAATCCCTTTTCCCAGGGAAGATGTCACACCGCCGGTAACAAAAATATACTTTGTCTGATTCATTTTATTGTAGTTGTAGTTGTGTTGTGGCTGTTAAAAAACGTGGCAAAAATACGATTATTAATTGATAATGGATATTGATATTTCACAATTATCAGCTAAAAATTTCATTGGGAATTCAAAAGCCCTAGCCCTGATTGCAACGGAAATCCTTTTATGAAATGTAATGGAATAAAAGATTGCAGAGAAAAGCAGGAACAGCTCCCTAAATAAATTCGGTACAAGTCCTGAAAATAATTATGGCTTCGAATAATTGCGTTTGATATTCCGGATCAGTTCTTCGAGTCCGTTAAGCTTGAGTTCATAAATGAGCTGCAATTGCTGGCCGAGTTCGCCTTTTGGAAACCCTTTGTTGCTGTACCAAACCACGTAATATTCGGGCAGGTCAATGAGATAACGGCCTTCATATTTGCCGAAAGGCATTTTGGTATACGCGAGTTTGATGAGCAGTTTTTTATCTGGTTCCAATTATTTCCAGTTGAAAGTCACGTCTTTCTCAATGTCCGGGTGCAGGCTCAGGAAAACCGGGCAGGTCATCGCGGCGCGTTCGAGAATCGTTTTGGTCTTTTGGCCGACGACAGGCGACATGTTCAAGACGACAATAATTTTTGCGATTTTACGCGGTTCTGATTGCATGATTTTGGTGATTTCGACCGTCGAGCCTACCAAATCCACATCTGTTCCAAGTGCTTTGATGGCCATGATCGAAACCATGCAGCTTCCGAGTGCGTTGGCGACCAAATCTGTTGGTGAAAACGCCTCGCCTTTTCCGTGGTTGTCGGTTGGTGCGTCGGAAAGGATTTCCGTGCCGCTTTGCAAATGGGTCGACGTCGTTCTTAAATCGCCGAGGTATGTTATTTTTGAGGTCATTAGTTGGCTTCTTTTACAGATAAATCTTCGTTGTATTGCAGGATATAAACGCCTTTGTTTATATAGCCGCCATCTTCTTTTTTGGCATAATCGAATTTGCTTTCGACCTGTTCCGTTTTGTCGTCATTGGCGGAAGCCGCAAAGCCTTTATCCTGTGACAATCTCAGCATGGTATCGAAAGTAATGTCAAATCCGCGCGTCGCATATTGGCTTGGGAAAATCTTGTTTTTCTTTTTGTATTCGTTTTCGAACACTACGGATTCCGGCGATTCATTTTCACGTGTCAGCGATGGGTAAAGGAGTTTGAGAATCGTCAATCTTTTCATCGAAATCTCATCAAAATCAAGCGTTTCGTTCGGCTCAATAATCACAAGCTGGAGTTGTTGGTTTGCCATTTCATTGAGCAATACATTTGTTGTGCTCAAAATCATCCCGGTTCTTTCGGAATCGATGACGACATAATTCATGATATCCTTGACGAACATCGCTTTGAGTTTTTCGGCATTCAGGTTTCCGTTTTCGTCGAGTTCGACAAATTTCGCCTGTGGAAAATGCTGTGTGATGAATTCGCGGTTTGCTGCTTTTTTAGGATCGCTGACCACAATGATATTCCCGTTTTTGGAAATCATATAATTGAAAACCGCGCTTTTTGAATAATCTGAAGTCGGCATTGCCTGATAGAGATTGGCATAAGGTTTCCCGCTTTCCTTCGACAATGGCGAAATGACCGGAACGTTATTTTTGCTCAGCAAATCCGCGACTTTCTCTGCATGTTGCTGGTAAAAAGGCCCGATTACGGCATCGGCTTCCTGGAGCTTGTTGTTTTGGACAATATTCGCGACATTCGATGACAGTTTGCTTTCTTCGGAATCAAAAATCCTGACGTCAATGTTCAATCCCAATGCTTTCGCCGAATCAATCGCCACCAATGCGCCCGAATAGAAATCTAGCGTCATGTTCAGGAATGCGTCTTTTTTGAGCCTTGTCGCCAAAGTCTTTAGCGTATCGCCCTGGATTTTTGTCGCATTGAATGGCAACAACAATACGAGTTGTTTCCTGTCTTTTCCCGAAATGGTTTTTGACAGATCTTCAAATGATTTGTTTGTACTTGTTTCGGCAACCATCGATCCTTTGCCCGGAACTTTCAATATCATGCCTATTTTGAGTCCGTCTTTTAATGTCGGGTTGAGTTTGATCAGTTCTTCTTCAGAAATCCCGAGCATTTGCGTCAGGCTGAACATTGTTTCCTTTGGCTTGACTTCGTAATTGGCATAACCGGTTTTCTTTACTGTGCGGTTAATATCCGTAATATCCGTTGAAGGTGTAATGGCTTCAGTGGTCACCGGCTTTGGTTTAGCTTCGCTGCGTTCGGCCGTGCCTCGGGTTTCCGCAACCGTTTCTGTCCGTGCCGGCGCACTTCCTGTGGCACCAATCGAAAGTTTGTAGCCTACCGGAAGATTTTGCCCGATTCCCGGATTTTGCCTTTCGAGATCGGCAACGCTTATCCCGTATTTCTTGGCAATGCCGAATTTTGTTTCCTTCGGTTCAACGACATGAAAAGACACGCTTCCCGATTTAGCTGCGCTCTGTTCGGTTGCGCCTCGGGTTACTTCCACAGCTTTAGGCTTGGTTTCTGAAACTGCAACCGTAGTCGCAGCAGTGCCGCCTGGAATTTTTAGCACCTGCCCTATTTTCAAGCCTTCGCTCAAAAACGGGTTGGCCACTTTGAGTTCATCGACGGTGACATTATACATTTTGGAAATACTGTAAAGCGTTTCTTTTGCGACAGCCGTATGCATAGCAGGCTTTGAAGCGCTTGGCTTCGGCTTGCTTTCAGCAACTGTGATTTTGCCAGCCACGGGAACGAGAATGACATCATTTTCGTGAATGCCAGCCTGTGCATCTGGATTGAGCCTGTAAATATCGTATGGCGTAACCTTATATTTCTGGGCGATTTGTGTAATGGTTTCGCCTTTTGCAACCGTATGCTTGGTCGTTTGTGCAAAAGTGGTGACAGAAATCAAAAAGGCCAAGACTAAAAAAGAAATGATGCCGCGATTAATTTTCATAGTTTGTTTGTTTAAAATCCTCCAATGTCTCTGGTTTCTAATTTTTTGCCATAATGGTCAATACCTGGCCGATTTGCAATCCTTTTTTCAAAGCGTCTGCATTCTGCGATTTGATGTCGTCGACGGAAACATTATAACGTTTTGACAAGCTGAATAGTGTTTCGCCTTTGGAAACAGTGTGTTTGACTTCTTGTCCGGAATTGTCTGTCGCCGGCGTTTCAGATTTTTCTATTTTGGTTTCAGGCTCGGTGACGGTTTCTTTTTTGGCTACGGTGTTTTCGGGCGTGGTCTGTACCTCAGTGGCTGATTGATTGGAATTTATTGTCAGTACTTGTCCGGGTTGCAATCCTTTTTTCAGCACATCTGCATTTTGGGTTTTGATATCGTCGACTTTGACATTGTATTTCCTTGCCAGGCTAAATAACGTTTCTCCTTTTGCAACTGTATGTTTGATTTCCTGGCCAGTGTTTTCAGACGGAGTAATGACTGGCGGCGGACTTGCATCTGACTGCAACGTTTGCTCCGAGGCTACGGACTTTTCTGTTTGCGCGACAGGTTCTTGTTTTGGTTTCTTTTTTCGGACTGTCGTCGTCGTTTGGGTTGTGACGGTCTTTTCGGCGTTATCGTCAGTGGTTGCATTGGTGTTTTGGACGACAGCATCTTCAGATGTTTCTGGCGGCGGCAAGACTTCGGCTACTTTTTCCTCTTTCTTTGGCACCATAATCTGCAATATCATGCCTTTGCTGATGCCGTCAATGGCAAATTTATTCAGCCTGTATATTTCAGAAGGCTCAACCTTGTATTTTCTGGAAATCATGCGGACTGTTTCGCCCATTTGTACTTGGTGGCGGATCATTTCAAATTCCTGGCTGAAAGCATTGTGAAACGCAAAGGCCATAAATAAAATCAGCATCCACTTTCTCATACAATTACGGTTTTAAGTTATTCCCACTCAATCGTCGCCGGCGGTTTTGAGCTGATGTCATACACCACCCGATTGACGCCTTTGACTTTGTTGATGATGTCGTTGGAGACTTTCATCAGGAAATCGTAAGGCAGGTGTACCCAGTCTGCGGTCATTCCGTCGGTCGATTCCACGGCGCGCAATGCGACCACTTTTTCGTAGGTGCGCTCGTCGCCCATTACCCCGACACTATTGACCGGAAGCAGTATCGCTCCCGCTTGCCAGACTTTGTCATACAATCCCCAGGACTTCAATCCGTCAATAAAAACGGCGTCAACTTCCTGCAAGATACGAACTTTTTCCAAAGTGATATCACCCAATATACGAATTGACAATCCCGGGCCCGGAAACGGATGCCTTCCCAGCAATTCCGCGTCAATGCCGAGTGTTTTCCCGACGCGGCGCACTTCGTCTTTGAACAGCATTCTCAACGGCTCGACAATTTTGAGCTTCATATAATCGGGCAATCCGCCAACGTTGTGGTGCGACTTGATGGTCGCCGATGGTCCTTTTACGGAAACCGACTCAATGACATCGGGATAAATGGTGCCTTGTGCGAGCCATTTTACATCTTCAATCCGGTGCGCTTCGACATCGAAAACTTCAATAAAACAACGGCCGATGGCTTTTCTTTTGAGTTCAGGATCTGAAATCCCGGCCAGCGCATCCATAAACCTGTCGGTCGCATCGACGCCTTTGACATTCAGTCCCATGTCTTTATATTGGTGCAAAACGCTTTCAAATTCGTTCTTGCGCAGCAACCCATTATTGACAAAAATGCAGTACAGGTTTTTCCCGATGGCCTTGTTCAGCAAAACTGCCGCAACAGTCGAATCGACACCGCCGGAAAGCCCCAGAACGACTTTATCATCCTGCAGTTTTTCCTTCAGTTCGCCAACGATTTCCTCGACGAAGGCATTTGGGGTAAAATTCTGCGGCACATGCGCAATCTTGACCAGGAAATTCTCAAGCATTTGTTTGCCGTCCGTAGAGTGGAACACTTCGGGATGGTATTGGATCGCATATGTCGTTTCACCTTCAATCCGGTAGGCTGCGTTTTCGACATCATGTGTGCTGGCGAGTTTTATCGCATTGGTCGGCAATAATTTAATCGTATCGCTGTGTGACATCCAGACCTGGGAATTCTCCAATACGTTGTGGAAAAATGCTTCCCCACTTTTAATGTACGACAGATTCGCGCGGCCGTATTCACGCGTATTCGAAGGTGCGACTTCACCACCTGAGAAATGAGCCAGGTATTGCGCGCCATAGCAAACGGCAAGCAGTGGCAATTTGCCGCGGATTTGTGACAAATCAGGATGCGGCGCATCTTCACCACGGACCGAGAACGGGCTTCCGGAAAGGATGACGGCTTTGTAGCTTGATAAATCGGTTGGAAAATGGTTGTATGGGAAAATTTCGCAGAATATGTTCAATTCGCGAACCCTGCGCGCAATGAGTTGTGTGTATTGCGAGCCGAAATCTAAAATGAGGACGTTGTGTTGCATGTGCAAAAATACTTTTAATTTTTAGATTGGAAAAATGGAATTTTGTAAAATTTTTGGGTTTTTATAACCGATAAAATGAGTGCAATAATTATTATCTTTGGATATGCCAAAACCGATTCCAAAGAAAATCCTAGCACGCCAGCACGAAATCACGGCCGATTTCCTCGCCATGATTGACAACCATCTGGATGATATTGTCGAAGGCCGCATTTTGGATATGTTTGAAATCAGGGATTTTGCCGAAAGGCTGCACATCCATCCGACGCATTTGAGCAATACGATCAAACTCACAACCGGAAAAGCACCGTGTTATTTTTTTGAGGACAAGCTGATGGCCATTTCAAAAAGCATGTTGGAAGAAGGAAAAATGAGTATTGCGCAGATTGCAATATTGCTGACTTACGATCCGTCGAATTTCACAAAATTCTTCAAGCATTTTTCAGGACAGACGCCGAAGCAATATCGGGAAGCATTTTTGTTGTCGAAAGTGGGAAAATCGGAAGTTGTCACCATTTAAACTGAAACTGTCACCATAATTTATCTCGGCGTTGGGCGTAATTTTGTCACTTAATTAAAATTTAAAAGACATGGAACCAAAAATCGCACTCGTCACCGGCGGCAGCCGCGGACTCGGGAAAAATATCGCACTTCGCCTCGCTTCAAAAGGCCACGACCTCATTATTACCTATCGTTCGCAAAAAGAAGAAGCCGACGCTGTGGTTTCGGAAATCGAAAAACTCGGGCAAAAAGCCGTTGCCTTGCAATTGGATGTTGCGGTGAGCAGCACTTTTGAAAGCTTCATCTCCGAAGTCTCAAAAACATTACAGGACAAATGGCATAGAAACAGCTTTGATTTTCTCGTCAACAACGCTGGAATTGGCATTCATAAGCCGATTGAATTGACCACTGAAGAAGATTTTGACACGCTGTTCAACATCCAGTTTAAAGGTGTGTATTTCCTGACGCAGAAATCGATTCCGCTGCTTGCTGATGGCGGGCGGATTGTAAACATTTCGACGGGATTGACAAGATTTTCGACGCCGGGTTATTCGGCATATGCCTCCATGAAAGGTGCCATAGAAGTTTTTACGAGATACCTCGCAAAAGAACTTGGCACAAGAGGCATTGCGGCAAATGTCGTTGCGCCTGGCATCATCCACACCGATTTTACGAAAGCGGCTTTTTCAAATGAAGGCATGGAAACGTTCATCAATTCAGTGACTGCTTTGGGTCGCGCCGGACAGCCGGACGACATTGGCGGCGTGGTCGCATTTTTATGTTCGGAAGACGGCCGTTGGGTCAATGCGCAGCGGATTGAGGCTTCGGGCGGAATGTTTATTTAACGGCAAATTGTGAACGTAAAGCCCTAGCCCCGATTACCTCACTTAACTTCTATTTGCGATAGGAGTTCGGTGAATGCTGCGCATTTGCAGCAGGTATCCTCGCAGAGATACTGCGCATAGCGGGAACAGCTTCAAAAAAAAAACAGACTTAAAAACGTTCATTGTTTTTGGGTTTTGATTAACTTTCGGTTTAAATTCCGAAAAATGAAAACCAAAATCATCTGTATTGCCTTGACTGCGGTTTCGATTGCGCTTTTCTCGACCACAAAAAAAGTCGATAAGCATGACTATGAAATCGAAATCTTTGCGGCCGAAAAAGCGTTTTGTGACATGGCAAAGGACAAAGGAATTGCTGATGCTTTTTACTTTTATGCCGACGAAAATGCCGTAATCAAAAGACAAAATGATACCATGATCAAAGGCAGGGAAAACATCAGGAAATTTTATGACAACCCGCAAATCAAAAGGGCTTCAGTAGCCTGGAAACCATCTTTAGTTTCTGTTTCCGAAAGCGGTGATTTGGGATATTCCTATGGCAATTACATCTGGACCAGCAAAAATGAAAAAGGGGAACCAAAAACTTCAACAGGTGTTTTCCATACGGTCTGGAAAAGACAAAAAGACGGCAGTTGGAAATATGTCTGGGATTAAAACATAACAATTATGATCAAATTTGCGTACACGATTCTCTATGTGCAAAATGTAGAGAAATCCATTGATTTTTATGAAAGGGCTTTCGGGTTCAGGAGAAAATTCATCGCACCTGTGAATGCTTACGGGGAATTGCAGACCGGCGATGCAACGCTTTCATTCGCTTCCATCGCCCTCGCAAGGGCCAATATGAAAGACGGGTTTCAGGAAAGCAGCCTGGCGAACAAGCCATTCGCCATCGAAATTGGTTTTACCACAGAAAATGTACAGGAAGTCTACGACAAAGCCATTCGCGAAGGCGCCGTTGCGGAAGCAGAACCAAAGTTGAAACCGCATGGACAAACGGTTGCCTATGTGCGCGATATTGATGGTTTTTTGGTAGAGATTTGTACGCCGATGGGCTAGTTACTTCACGACAATCACCGAAGCTTTATATCCGGCAGAAATTTGCCAGCTGCTCGAATGGATCACATTTCCGTTTTCATCGATAATTTCGAATTGCGCAGTATTCGGCGCCTCAAACCCTTCATTGAGCGCTTCGAATTCGATTTTGTTGAAACCATCCTGCAATTCAATCGTAAAACCCTGGAAGTCGCCGGACAAAGTCAATGATTCCTTAACCACTTTGTCATTGACATAAATTTTCACCATGTCGCCGTCAACGTTCCCGTCATCGCGGTAGTAAAGCCTTACCGAGCCCGAATGTGCCTTGATGTCGCCGAGGTACTGGTTCCTATTTGAATCGGCAAACAGGATTTCGCCGGTTAATGGCGTCTTGTTCAGTTTGTCCTCATAGCGCGTTCCGGGATTTGTAAATGTCTTTGGGTTGCTGAAATTCCAGTTCTTTTCCTTTTCCAAAATGGAACCTGAACTTGAAGATGGTTTGTCGAATATGCTTGATGGCTTTGATGGCAATGCCGATGGAGGTGTTTCCAATCCGCTGCCGGATGGCGGGATTTTAAGCGATCCGCTGCCGGAATCCTGGGCGTTTCCATGCAGGGAAAAACCAGCCAAGCCAACCAGTAACAATAGAAATCTCATGCCGCTTATTTTGGTAAAAGTAGAAAAAACCAACGATTTTAAGTGATTAACTTTTTTAGCGCGGAAATATTGCATGGCACCAAAATTATTGCGTTTGGTAAAATCACCATACTTAATTCAAAAAACTTCCGTTATTCATAAAAAGAAAAGGGCGGCTGCAAAAAATCGCTTATTTTTGTCTGAGTTTTTTAAAAAATTTACGCATTTTTGCCAAAACCTAAAATACCATTTTCCCTATGACGATATTAAATATCCTGCTCCAGGTTCAACCCGCTGCCGATACCATTACAAGTGCCGTTACAGCCGCAAATACTACCGACGTCAGCGTTGCCCAACCGATTTCTTATCTTGACTTCCTGCTCAAAGGCGGTGTGATGATTTATCCGCTGATTGCGTTGCTTTTCTTTTGTATCTATGTGATCATTGAACGCTATTTATCTATCAGAAAAATGACAAAACTCGATGCCAACCTGGTCGGCGATGTGAAACAGCAACTTAAAAACGGGAAACTCGAAAACGCAGTCATGCTTTGCACGCGCGAAAATTCCTCTTCGGGAATCATCCTGAAAAGCGGTGTTTCGATTATTGGCAGGCCGATTAATGAAATCGAATCCATCATGGATAAAACGGCTGGAATAGAAGTCGCAAAAATGGAAAAAGGGCTTGGTTATCTTGGACTTATTTCAGGTATCGCGCCGATTCTTGGTTTTATCGGTACGATTGCCGGGGTTATCAAAATCTTCCATTCCATTTCGAATACGGGAAACCTGAATATCCAGACGATTTCAGGTGGTTTATATGAAAAAATGATCAGTTCGGGCGCCGGACTTGTCGTTGGTGTTGTCGCTTATTCTGCTTACCATTTGTTCAATATGATGATTGACAACTATACGACACGCGTGCAAAGGGAAACGTTGGATATCATTCACGTAATACAGGAACCGCATGGCAATTAAGAGAAACAAACGCTTTCATCCTGAAATCCCGACGTCGTCATTGAGCGACATCATGTTCTTTTTGTTTTTGTTTTTCCTGATCATCTCGACGTTGGCGAACCCGAATGTCATCAAGCTGACTTTGCCGAAAGCCCAGAGCAATGAAACGACGAACAAAGACCATTTGAGCCTTTCGGTGACCGAAGATAAAATTTATTATCTCGACAAACAGCCCGTAGCTTTTGACGCGCTCGAACAGGCGTTGCTTGAAAAAACCACTGCCAGCAACGACAAAACAGTTGTCATCCGTATTCCTGCCGATTTGAAAGTCCAGGATTTGGTCGACCTGATGCAAATGGGCGTCAAGCTCAGGTTGAATTTTGTCATCGCAACTTCCAAATAAATGCTAAGGACAATCTTATTGGTAGCCATCGGCGGCGGAATCGGAAGCGCTTTGCGTTATCTGACTGCTGTTTTTACCAATAAATTCTTTGCACATACATTTCCACTCGCGACTTTCCTGACCAATGTCGCAGGCTGTTTCCTGATCGGCATTTTAATGGGTTACCTGGCTAAAAACCAAATGGCCGATTCCAACCTTAAATGGTTTCTCGTGACCGGTTTCTGCGGCGGTTATACGACATTTTCCGCTTTTGGATATGAAAACATCAACCTCTTCCAAACCCAGAATTCCGCCCTGGCTTTCGCCTATATCGGGCTGAGCGTTGTCGTCGGATTATTTGCCGTCTGGCTTGGGCTTTTCATCACCCGCTAAAATGATAACAACTTGTTAAATAGTTTTCTGTTGGTGAAAAAAATGTAACTTCGCAGCCTATGACAGCACAGGACATTCAGGGAATTTCAGCCTTATTGGCAACGCCAAAAAAAATAGCCATCATTCCGCACCGCAGCCCCGACGGAGATGCGATGGGATCGACATTGGGCATGTATCATTTCCTCTTGAACATGGGCCACTCGCCTGTCGTCATCGCACCAAATGAATTTCCGGGATTTTTAGCCTGGTTACCGGCTTCGGAGAAAGTCCTGATTTTTGAAAAAGACAAAAAAAATGTAGAAAAAGTACTGCAGGAATCCGAACTTATTTTTGTCATGGATTTCAATGCGCTGCACCGCACCGGTGAAATGGAAAACGTATTGAACAAACTCGATGCGCCGTTTATCATGATTGACCATCACCAGAAACCGGATACTTTCGCAAAATATACATATTCCAATACCGCCTTTGGTTCGACCTGTGAAATGCTGTACAATTTCATTTCACTGTTGGGCAAAAAAGACCTGATTGACAAAACGATTGCGACTTGTATTTACACTGGTATTGTCACGGATTCGGGTTCATTCCGCTTTCCTTCGACGACATCGGCAACACACAGGATTGTGGCCGACCTGATTGATCTTGGAATTGAAAACGGACACATCCACAGCGACCTTTTCGACAACAATTCATACCAAAGCCTGCAACTGCTCGGAAAAGCGCTCCAAAACCTGCGCGTCCTTCCAAACGGAAAGGCTTCCTATATCACGCTTTCGCAAAAAGAACTCGATTCCTATAATTATGTTAAAGGTGACACTGAAGGCATCGTAAATTATGGATTAAGCATAAAAGGTGTTATTTTTACTGCTATTTTTATTGAGCATAATGACGAGAATATCATCAAGATTTCGCTGCGTTCGAAAGGCGATTTTGATGTGAACCAATTCGCAAGAGACCATTTTAGCGGCGGCGGGCATATCAATGCGGCAGGAGGAAAATCGACGCTGTCAATGGAAGAAACGGTGAAGAAGTTTGAAGACATTGTAAACCGGATTAAAAACATATAACCTATGAAATTCTTAAAGCACATCATATTGGCCGTCTTTGCCATCATGCTGGCTGCTTCGTGTTCGCAGCATCAGCAGGCAAGAATGCCGATATCGCATTCTGAAGGTTCCTTTATGAGGGAATCGGTCGAACGCAACAAAAAGCTGATTGCCGGCGAGGAAGGAAAAATCGATTCCATCATCAAAAGCAATCCAGGCATAAAATATTACGCTTCCAAAAAAGGCTATTGGTATTATTACGAAGTCCGGAATGAAAAGGATACGCTGAACCCAAAAAGAGGCGATGTCGCTTATTTTGATTATGAAGTAAAAGACCTTGACGGCAATGTGATCTATTCTGAAGTACAAAACAGGCCGCAGGTATATCATGTCGACAAGCAGAATATTATGATGGGATTGCGCGACGGCATCAAACTGATGCGCAAAAATGAAAAAGTGATTTTCCTTTTCCCGTCGCACATGGGCTATGGCTATCATGGCGACAACAAGCGCATTGGCCAGAACGAACCGTTGATTTGTACCGTAACCCTGAATAATTTCGAGCCCGAACCAAAAACAACTACTGAATAATATTTAATTCGATAATGAAAAAAACGTTTCTCCTTTTGGCACTCGTCTGTGTCGCACTGACTTCCTGTAAAGACGAAAATTCCAAGCTTCCCGATGGCTTATATGCCGAAATCGAAACCAACAAAGGCAACATTACCGTACAATTAGAATATGCCAAAGCGCCTGTAACTGTAGCGAATTTCGTTACGTTGGCGGAAGGCAAAAATCCATTTGTCAGCAAAAAATACAAAGGCAAAAATTTCTACGACGGACTGACGTTCCACCGTGTTATCAAAGGTTTTATGATTCAGGGCGGTGATCCTGATGCCGACGGTTCGGGCGGTCCTGGATACAAATTTAAGGATGAGTTCTGTAATTTGAAGCACGACCAAGCCGGTACGCTTTCGATGGCCAATGCAGGTCCGGGAACAAACGGCAGCCAATTTTTCATCACGCATGTGCCAACGCCAGACCTTGATGGGAAACACACCGTATTTGGTTACGTCATCGACAATGGCATGGAAACCGTTAACAGCATTGAGATGGGCGATGTCATCAATTCGGTGACCATCATCCGCAAAGGAGAAGCAGCGAAAAGGTTTGATGCCGTAAAGACGTTCAACGATTATGTCGTTGCTGACCAGGACAACCAAAAGAAACAGTCTGCCGTTGATGCTGAAAACAAAAAGGTCTATGAGGCCAAATACAAAGCCGTAAATGAAGCCAAAGCAGCTTATTTCACCGGAATTAAAAAAGCATCACAAAAAACAGCTTCCGGACTGCAATATAAAATCCTCAAAAAAGGCGGCGGTAAAAAACCGGCCGTAGGATCAGTGGTGTATATCAATTATGCCGGTTATTTCGAAAACGGAAGCCTGTTTGACACCAATATCGCCGATGTCGCGAAAGCCATGGGAAAATTCGAACAGCAAAGGCAGGATCAGGGCGTTTATTACCCGATTCCTTTCCAGGCCGGAAGAAAAGATGGTATGATTCCGGGATTCATCGAAGGGATTGATAAATTGTCTTTTGGAGACAAGGCCGTCGTTTTTATCCCGTCAAGCCTCGGTTATGGTTCACAAGGTATCGGTGGTGTTATTCCACCGGATGCCAACCTGATATTTGAATTGGAACTTATTCAAACGCCGCCAAAAAAATAAATAAAAAAGGGACTAAGCCTGAAAATCCCAGCAGATCGCGAAAAAGTAAGGAGCATAAAAACTTAAAAATGAAATTAAAAGTCATCGTCTTATTGTTAGTGGGAATGGCCGCATTTTCCCAACCTGCAGGCAAACCAGCCGCAGCCAAGCCGGAAGTTCCGAAAGAAGGAATTTTTGCAGAAATGGAAACTTCAAAAGGAAAGATTGTTCTATTCCTTGAATACCAGAAAACACCGATAACCGTTGCCAATTTTATTTCATTGGCTGAAGGCACCAATCCGGTTGTTGATGCAAAATACAAAGGAAAACGTTTTTATGACGGATTGAAATTCCACAGGGTTATTGCCAATTTTATGATACAGGGCGGCGATCCGCTAGGAAATGGCACGGGCGATCCAGGCTATAAATTCAAGGACGAAATCACCGATTTAAAGCACGACCGCCCCGGAATTTTGGCTATGGCCAATTCAGGCCCGAATACAGACGGAAGCCAGTTTTATATCACGCATAAAGATACGCCGCATCTTGACGGAGGTTATACCGTTTTTGGACATGTCGTTACCGGACAGGACGTCGTCAATGCTATTGAACAGGATGATGTTATCAAGTCGGTTACCATTGTCCGCAAAGGTTCGGATGCCAAAAAATTCAATGCCGCGAAAGTATTCGGCGATTATTTTGCCGGCAAAGCGGATGAAGAGAAAAAAGCAGAAGAAGTGAAAAAAGCAAAATCTGCAGCAGCCAAAGCTTCAACATTGGCTTATCTTGCTGAAATTCGTAAAAACGTCACAAAAACTGCGTCAGGACTGGAATATAAAATCATCAGCCAAGGCGGTGGCGTAAAACCTGCCGACGGCTCGCAAGTGTTTATCAACTATGCCGGTTATCTCGAAGACGGAAGCCTTTTTGACACTTCCTATAAAGAAGTTGCCGAAAAATATGGAAAAGTCGATGCAGGCAGGCCATATGGCCCAATGCCGGCAACTGCAGGGAAATACCAATTCATCCCCGGGTTTGCTGAAGGATTGAATGCGATGTCAATTGGTGACAAAGCGGTCATTTTCATTCCTTCAAGTCTTGGATATGGCGAAAAAGGAGCAGGAAATGTGATTCCGCCAAACTCAAATATTATTTTTGAAGTCGAATTGCTGGATAAAATGCCGGCAAAAAAATAACGCACTTTAAAATCAAAAAAGGGATTATCGTCAATGATGATCCCCTTTTTTTATGCCTCGCTGAAATTACCTGCTTTTGAATTTCCAGTCAAATTCATCCTTGTCGTTAATAATGGCACCGATTTCGACTTTCGTAATCGCGTCAAATTCGGATTGTAATATGAGCCAGTTGTCTTCGTTGAAATGGTTTTCGGCCAAATCAAAATCTTCCTGTTCCCAGGATTTGAAAAGTTTCTGGTCGAGTCCGCTTTTAACATCTGCTGCTTTTTTCCCGATGACTTTTTTATCAAACAATGTCAATTCCGGGCTCGATCCAATGATATAGCCCAACCTGAAATCCTCATCCTCATAAAATGTCAGGCGCAATTGCTGGGCGTTATAAGTATAGATGATGTTTCCGTCGTCATCTTTGAATTTCTTGTCCGGCGCGCCGCAAATGCCCGTTACATCGTTTTGCTTCATCCCGAAAACGAGTTGGTCGATGCCAAATTTTGGGTTTATTTTCATAATTTATGTTTTAAATTTTCTTTTACACTTTCAAACCATTCCGCTCTTAAAATACTCAGCACGATACTGTCGCGCCTGCCGCCGTCGAGTTTGGGCATATTGCTCCTGAGAATTCCGTCAACCTTACACCCGATGCTTTTCATGGCGGCGATACTACGCGTGTTTTCATTGTCGGCCCTAAATTCGACACGCTCCATGCCCATTTCCTCAAAGGCAAATTGCAGGAGCAAAAACTTGCAGCGCTTGTTCAATCCTGTACCGTGAAAACGCTTTCCATACCAGGTATAACCCAATTGGAGTGTTTTATTAACAAGCTGGATGTCATAAAACCGTGTGCTTCCGGCATATTCTCCGATTCTTTTGTCAAAGACCACAAACGGATATTCGGTTTTCTTGTGGCGGTTTTCAATGGCAAGGCGGATGTAATTTTGCAGGTTTTCCTTTCCCATTGCTGGAAGCGACGAATATTTCCAAATCTCTGTCTCATTCAGTGAAAAATCCAATAGATTTTCAAGGTCGGTTTCCTGCAAAGGGCGAAGCAGGACAATATCATCTTCAAGAATATAATCGTGTTTGAAATCGAAATCCATGGTTGTAAAAAAGTAGCGGTTTTGCACACCAAAGTTAGGGATTAAAAAACCATTTATGGGCTTCCGAAAGTTTCGACAACAAAAAAACTAGCATTTTTCGCAAAAAAAAAGTAACTTAGTTTTTACCAAACAAGTAGGCATTATTCGGGCCTGACCAAACCAATGAATAAATTTTTCAAAAAGCTTCCGTTACTGTCAAAGCTAATGCTGATTGGGCTTATCCCATTGTGCTTTCTGATATACCTGACATTTCAGGTCTATCATGAGAAGACCGAAAAGCTGCAGTTGTTTGAAAATTACCAGACTTATATCGATGAATCGGCCAACATCAATGGGCTGATTGATGCGCTCCAGGAAGAACGGAAATTCTCGTTCGATTATGCGATGACCAAAACCAGGCGCCGTGAATTGGTGCTGCAACGGCCGCGTACCGATGCCTATTTACAAAAATTACTCGACAGCAATGACCCGGCATTGATTGGTTTTACAAACTATACCAAACTCGGTGAGCTGTCAGATATCAGGAAAAAAATCGACACCTTTGGCATCGGACCAGACTTAGTGATGCATTTCTACAGCAATACCGTTTTCCGGCTGAATACACTCAATACTTTGCCGCCGGCAAATACGGCTTACCTGAAACCGATCTACAAGGATTTGATGGCCCAAAAGATATTGTCGGAAATGATGACATACCTCGGCATCATCCGAAGCAATATCTACAATGTGCTGCACACGCGGTTATACATGGTTGAAACACTTTTTGGGACGATTGGCGCACACGACATGTACAATTCCTATGAATCGGAATTCCTGGCGAAAGCCACGCCGCAGACTTTGAAGCAATACCAATTTACACGTGACAAAACCGCATTGAAACCCACGGTAGAATACATGGACGAGTTGTTCAAGACCTTCAGGTTCAATGAAAGCTATACGGCAGCCGAATGGTGGAAAGTCTCCGATGAAGGCACCAATGAGCTGCGTAAATTCCAGAACAGGATTCGCAAAGACCTCAACAAAAAACTGGATGCAATTTACCATCAGGAAGAAATGGCGCGGAACTGGACACTTTTGTTCCTGATCATTGCCCTGATTTCAGTCGCGATCATCGTATGTTATATCGTGTTCATCATCAGCAGGAGTTTGAAGGAATTGCAATTGGCGGCCGAAAAAATATCAAACGGCGAAACCGGCGTGACCGTCAATGTCGAATCGCATGACGCCATTGGCAGCCTTGCCTTATGCATACGTAAAATCGACGAAAACAATCGCGCCTTGGCGCATGCAGCGACGGAAATCGGCAAGGAAAATTTTAATATTGACATCGAGCCGCGCAGCGAAAAAGACATTTTGGGCAATGCCATCATCCAGATGAAAAAAGAGCTCGAGCAGTACAGCCAGAAAATGGAGATGCTGGTCGCACAACGCACTGAAGAACTCGCGCGGTCAAATGACGATCTTCAGCAATTTGCGCATGTCGCATCGCACGATTTGAAAGAACCGATGCGAAAAATTGCGACTTTCAGCAACATCCTGAACAATACGCCCGAACAACTTTCGGAAAAGGGAAAACTATATCTAGCCAAAATTGAAATCGCTTCCAACCGCATGTCGAATATGATTGAGGACATTCTCGCCTATTCGACATTAAACGCAAACGAGCACCCTTTTGAAATCGTCGACCTGAACAACATCATTACGGAAATCGAGAACGACCTCGAATTGGTGATCATCCAGAAAGAGGTTAAAATACATTATGAAAAACTGCCACCGGTCAAAGGCATTCCGCTTTTGCTTTACCAGCTTTTCTACAACCTGGTCAACAATGCCATAAAATTTGCGAAGGAAGACACACCACCGATAATCCAAATCACGTCAGAAATGACCACGAAAATCTCCGGAAAAACGGGTCGTTATCACGGCACAAGCATCGATTACGTGCACATTACGATCAGCGATAATGGCATTGGGTTTAACCAGCAATATGCCGAGCAGATGTTCAGCGTATTTACGCGGCTGAATGCCAAAGATGCATACGAAGGCACCGGATTGGGACTGGCGCTTTGCAGGAAAATCGTGCAAAGGCACAATGGCGAAATCTATGCGGAAGGCGAAGAAGGCAAAGGCTCCAAATTCCATGTATTGCTGCCGGCAAACAACAGCCAATGATACCCATAAATAAAATCCACCATATCGCCATCATCTGTTCCGATTATCAAAAATCGAAGGTTTTTTATACGGAAGTTTTGGGCCTTGAAATCATGTGCGAAACGTACCGCGCGGAACGGCAATCCTACAAATTGGATTTGGCTTTGAATGGCCACTATGTCGTCGAGCTTTTTTCCTTCCCAAATCCGCCAAAACGGGTTTCACGGCCCGAAGCTGCCGGTTTGCGCCACTTGGCTTTTGAGGTTGACGATGTCGAAATGGTTGTCGATCTGCTGGAAAAACAAGGCGTTACTGCTGAAAAAGTCCGTGTCGACGAATTTACAGGCAAACGCTTTACGTTCATTGCCGATCCTGACGGTTTGCCGATTGAGTTTTACGAGAAATGATTGGTGCCAAAAAGCCCTAGCCCAGATGGAAGCGGCATCTCCCGATTTAGAAAAACAAGGCTGCAAGCCTTAGTTTTTGTTAATCGGGAATATAGCGGACAGCTGGACCGAGCTCCCAATAAAAAAATTGGGAGAGAACAGGCGAAGCAAACAGCTCCTAATACTCAAAAATCCCATACTCACTTTTGATCGTGAGTTTTTTACTTTGTGAAGCTTCTACCCTGCCGACAATTTGTGCATCGACGCCAAACGATTCTGAAATCGCAATGATATCATTTGCAATGGTTTCAGGAACATAAATTTCCATTCGGTGGCCGCAGTTGAATACCTGGTACATTTCCTTCCAATCGGTTTTGGATTGCTCCTGGATGAGTTTAAAAAGTGGCGGAACGGGAAATAAATTGTCTTTGATGACATGGACATTGTCTACAAAATGCAGCACTTTGGTCTGCGCGCCGCCGCTGCAATGCACCATACCGTGAATATTTGCAGCATTGTATTCTTCTAAAATCTTTTTGATGATTGGCGCGTATGTCCGCGTTGGCGAAAGGACGAGTTTCCCTGCATCGATCGGCGAATTTTCGACTTTATCCGTCAGCTTGACTTTCCCGGAATACACGAGCTCGTCGGGAACGGCAGCGTCAAAACTCTCGGGATATTTTTGAGCGAGGTATTTGTCAAAAACGTCATGGCGCGCTGAAGTCAGTCCGTTGCTGCCCATGCCGCCATTGTATGATTTTTCATATTTGGCTTGTCCGAATGAAGCCAATCCGACAATCACATCGCCAGCCTGGATATTCGCATTGTCAATGACTTCACTGCGTTTCATGCGAGCCGTAACAGTTGAATCGACAATAATCGTACGCACGATATCGCCGACGTCGGCAGTTTCGCCGCCGGTGGAATGGATGGTCACGCCAAAAGTTTTCAGTTCGGCAATCAGTTCTTCGGTACCGTTGATAATCGCCGAAATCACTTCGGCAGGAATCAGGTTTTTGTTTCGTCCGATTGTTGAGGAAAGCAGGATATTATCAGTCGCGCCGACACAAAGCAAGTCGTCGATATTCATGATCAAAGCGTCCTGTGAAATGCCTTTCCAGACCGAAATATCGCCGGTCTCTTTCCAATACATATAAGCCAGGGACGATTTTGTGCCCGCGCCGTCGGCATGCATGATGATGCAATAGTCGTCGTCATTGGTTAAATAATCGGGGATGATTTTACAGAAAGCTTGTGGAAATAAGCCTTTGTCGATATTTTTGATGGCATTGTGCACGTCTTCCTTCGAAGCCGAAACGCCGCGCTGCGCATAACGTTTTCCTGAATCCTGACTCATGTGTTGGTTGTTGAGCTGCAAAGATAGTTAGATTTTTGGATTGTTAGATTGTTGAAATACCTAAACAATGCGCCTTTTTTGGTTCTAAAAATCCAACATTCTAATAATCTGTTTCAGGAGCACGGCATTTTCTTCTTGCGATGATTCGTCCCGCTCTCGCCTATATCCTTTGTGAGAATCTAAAAGCAACATAGAACTAAAAATTACCTGACAGCCACCAGCTGTCTTCCTTTTAATTTCAAATCTCACAAAGGATACCGGCTCGATCAGGGCTATGCCGGAAGTATTTTGTGCTGCATCAACTCTAGCATTGCCTCACAACTCGTTAATCGTAACCGTTACCATTTTAATTGCTTCAGAAATTTTATTATCTTGCAAAAAAATCATATGAAGAAAATTCTACTCTCAACCATTTTTTTAGCGGTATCTTTTTCAGGCTGGTCACAATTGGTGATCGACAACACCGAAACGCCGGGGCAATTGATCCAAAATACCTTCATGGGCAATAACCTCACGATCAGCAACGTCAAATTCAATGGTTCTACAGCCAGCGCACAGGCCATTCGTGACCAGGCGGCCAGATTCTCAAATGGAAGCGCTGGACTTGGCGCTGAACAGGGTTTGATCCTTTCAACGGGTAAGGCTATTGTCGCGATCGGTCCAAATAATTCCGCTTCTGCCACAAATACTACTGCCACGCCGTTTACAGGCGATGCCGATCTGGCGCTGATTGCAGCACAGGCGGTAAAGAATGTCTGTATTGTCGAGTTCGATTTTATCCCGAACAACAACGGCGTCTTTTTCGAATACATTTTTGCTTCCGAAGAATATCCGGAGTTTGCAGGTTCTTCTTTCAACGATACATTTGGGCTATTTCTTAGCGGTCCTGGCATATCGGGAACGTTCACCGATGGTGCAATCAACATTGCCACCATTCCAAACACGGCGGCTCCGGTGACAATCAACAACCTGAACAACGGGACAACAAACAGCGGCCCATGCAACGCTTGCGCTTATTATGTCAATAATGGAAACGGCAGCACACCAACTGTCAATACGCAAGTCCAATTTGACGGACTTTCCACACAATTTACAGCTTCTGGTGCAGTTATTCCTGGCGAGACCTATCACATTAAATTCGCGATTGCCAACATTGGTGATAATGCTTACGAGTCGGCAATGTTCCTTACAGCGGGAAGTTTCAGGTCGGCAAACCTGCTTGGCACTGCCAATTTCACAACTGGGAAAGTAAAAATGTACCCGAATCCTGCGACCGATTTTATTCGCATCAATGCGGCAGACAATATTTCAGAAGTGACTGTTTACGATTTGCAAGGCCGTTCCTTGATGCAGGTTCCGGTAAATGGTGATATGGAAATCAATACCCAAAGCCTTTCAGCGGGAACTTATATTGTTGAATTTGTATTGGCAAACAAGGAAAGAAGCACACAAAAACTGGTCATAAAGTAGCGGGGTTTTTGCAATTAATTTTCGACAATCATGATTTCGACGCGGCGGTTTTCATCGGCTTCGGCTTCCGACTTTTCCGGAATCGGATAAATCGGATCTGAAATCCCAAAACCCTTGAAAGAAAGCCGTTTCCTGTCGATTTTGTTCCTGATCAGAAACATGTAAATCGCCCTGGCCCTGGCTGTCGACACATCATTGACATCTCTTTCGGGCTGGCAGCAGATGTGGCCTTGTATTTCGATTTTTAGCTTCGGATTGTCTTCCATGACGCACAAAAGGTCGTAGAGCACAGGTTTCGACTTCGCTACAATCACGGCAGAATTGTTATGGAAATTGATATTCTGCAGTTTGATTTTGTCACCGCGCTTTGCCGTTTTTACCTTTTCCGATAGTATTCTGTTGTCGTCATTCCGAATAGGTTTTTCAGCCTTGACTTCTTCAAAAACCACCATGACTTTGCGGTTTTCGGATTGGACTTTCGATTGCTCGAAATCTTCGCCAAAACCTCTTTTCTCATAATCATCCCGAATCCTGATGCCTTTGTTTTTGAGGAAATGCCAGACCTCATCGACCCTTTTCAGCGAAAGCGTATCGTTATAGCTATTGCTTCCTTTCCAATCGCAAAACCCGTAAATTTTGGAAACTTCAATATTTTGCCGATTTGCAATAGCGTTATCTAATGTTTCAACTGCAGCGTCATTGAGGTCGTATTTGTCGAAATCAAAAAATATTTCAATTTTCCCCTGTGCCGAAATTTTCAGCGAAATGAAAAACAAGAGAAGTAAAATTTTTTTCATAAAATTAATTTTCGACGATCAAAATTTCCACCCGGCGATTGGCCGCGCGTTCCTTTTCATCTTTCTCCGGCAGCGGATAAATCGGCTGTGAACTTCCAAAACCGCGATAGGAAAGCCGTGTCTTGTCGATTTCATTTTTGAGCAGGAAATTGTAAATCGCTTTCGCGCGTTGCGTAGACAAATCCAGCCTGTCATTTGGCATACAGCACAAATGCCCTTGGATGTCGATTTTCAGCTTTGGATTGTCCTGCAAAACAATCAGCAATTCATATAATTTTCCGCGCGATGCGGGAACAATCGCAAACGTATTGATCTGGAAATTGAGGTTTTCGATTTTAAGTTTCTCACCGGCTTTGGCTTCATCGACTTTCCGCATGAAATCGGTATCGAGGCTGTATTGCGTGGTCGTGCCATCCGGATTTCGCAACGATAATGTCTTTGGGTATTTTTTTGGGATTTTCGGTTTTGGCGCTTCTTCTTTAATACCCAGAATCTCATTTTCACGGGCAAGGTCTTTTGGCTCGATATAAAAGATATTGACCTTCCTGTTTTCTGCCTTGTTTTTGGATTGTGGGAATTGCTCGCCAAAACTCCGTGTCTTGAAATCATCGCGGATTTTCAATTTGCTTTTGACCGCATCATAAATGAAATTCACGCGCTTGTTTGCCAACGTGTCATTGAAACCGGTCGATCCGTCTTCATCGGTATACCCATGGATGGCGACGATTTTAATTTCCGGATTTGCAGCAATCCATTGGTTCAGCTTGGCGTTTTGGTCTGCAGCCAAATCGTATTTGTTGCTTTCAAAAAAAACAGAAAACTGCTGTTGCGCACCGGCAAACAACGGACTTAAAAAGCACACAAGCAAAAGATACTTCAATTTCATTTATTAGCGATTTGGATTGTAATCATAACAAATTTACGATTTTATTGTTCACTTCAGCGCACAAAAAAACCCCGAAAAACGGGGCTTTTAAGTTTCTGTCGAATTACTTCGTGAAAAGCAATTCCCTGTATTTGGTCAATGTCCAGATTTCGTCGTCGACCAAAAGCTCGAGTTTGTCGCAATGGTCACGGATGACATCAAAATATGGTTTGACGACTTCACAATACCTTTCCGCCATTTTCTGTGCATCAGTCAGCGCATTGGCATCTTTTCTTGCTGCGGTCATTTCTTCGACTTTGGTATTGATGCCTTCGATATGCCCCGAAATTTCACGGATCAGGACGATTTGCTCTTTTCCGATGCTTTCGTATTCCTTACCGAAGATTTCTTTCAGGCCTTTGACGTTTTCAATCAAGGTATTTTGGTAACGAATCGCTGTTGGAATAACGTGGTTTCTGGCAATATCGCCCAAAACGCGTCCTTCAATCTGAATTTTTTTCGTGTATTCTTCGAGTTCGATTTCGTAACGCGCTTCGACTTCTACGTGGTTCATGATGTTCAATTCGCTGAACAAATCGAAAGCCGCTTTCGAAACCCTGGCTTTCAACGCTTGCGGCGTCGTTTTGAAATTGCTCAATCCGCGTTTCTTCGCTTCTTTTGCCCAAGCTTCGCTGTAACCGTCGCCTTCGAAAAGGATGTTTTTCGATTGTTTGATGTATTCGCGCAATACATTGAAAATCGCGTCGTCTTTCTTCATGTCTTTGGCAATCAATGCATCGACTTCTTTTTTGAAATCCTTCAATTGTTTCGCAACAATCGCGTTTAAGGTTGTCATCGCATTGGCACAGTTTGCAGACGAACCAACAGCACGGAACTCAAATTTGTTTCCTGTAAACGCAAATGGCGAAGTCCTGTTCCTGTCTGTATTGTCCAATAAAACATCCGGAATTTTACCAACGACGTTCAATTTCAGATCCGTTTTTTCTTCCGGAGATAATTTTCCTGTCGAAACGCCTTCGAGTTCAGCCAATACTTTTGTCAATTGCACACCGATAAATACGGAGATGATTGCCGGCGGCGCTTCATTGGCACCAAGCCTGTGGTCATTGCTGGCGGTTGCAATCGCCGCCCTTAATAAAGACTCATAAATATTGACCGCTTTAATCGTATTGATGAAAAAAGTCAAAAATTGCAGGTTGCTCATCGGGGTTTTTCCCGGAGCCAATAAATTCACGCCAGTGTCGGTCGCCATCGACCAGTTGTTGTGTTTTCCTGAACCGTTGACGCCTTTGAAAGGTTTTTCATGGAACAATACTTTGAAGTCATGGCGCTCGCCAACTTTCTGCATGACGTCCATTAATAAAGAGTTGTGGTCTACTGCCAAGTTTGTTTCTTCGAAAATCGGCGCCAATTCAAATTGGTTTGGCGCAACTTCATTGTGGCGTGTTTTGACAGGAATTCCGAGATACATGCATTCTTCTTCCAATTCCCTCATGTATTGCAAAACACGTGTTGGAATCGAACCGAAATAATGGTCGTCCAATTGCTGTCCTTTTGCAGAAGTATGCCCGAGAAGCGTTCTTCCTGTCATCAAAATATCAGGTCTCGAATTGGCCAAAGCCGTATCAATTAAGAAATATTCTTGTTCCCATCCTAAAGTCGCAGTGACTTTCTTTACGTTTTTATCAAAATATTTACAGACATCAGTTGCGGCTTCGTCAATCGAATGCAGGGCACGCAACAATGGCGTTTTGTAATCCAAAGCTTCTCCGGTATAAGAGATGAAAACCGTTGGGATGCACAAAGTCGAGCCAAAAATAAATGCCGGCGATGTCGGATCCCAAGCTGTATAACCACGCGCTTCGAATGTATTTCGGATTCCACCGTTCGGAAAAGATGACGCATCCGGCTCTTGCTGAACCAATTGCCCGCCGCCGAATTTCTCCATTGAAGAACCATCAAAATCAGTTTCAAAAAAGGCATCATGTTTTTCGGCGGTCGTTCCTGTCAATGGCTGAAACCAGTGGGTATAATGTGTGACGCCTTTTGACAAAGCCCATTCTTTCATTCCCATTGCGATGTAATCGGCCAATTTACGGTCGATTTTGGTTCCGTACTGGACCGCATCCAACACGCCTTTTAAAGCATCTTTCGTAAGGAAATGCTTCATCGCCGATTCGTTAAACACATTGGCGCCGAAAATGTTCGACTTTCTGTCGGCTTCCTCAAATTTCACCGGCTTCCTGCTCGATGCTTCTTTTAATGCCTGAAAACGTAATGTTGCCATAAAATTTACATTTATAAGTTATACCCCTATTTAATTTGATGCAAATATATAATTTTTATTTCAAAAAATAATTATACCCTATTTTTTTAGGGGTCAAAATAGATATAATGCAAAATTACCAGATGAAGCACCGATTTTGTATGGCAAAACTTTCAAATTGGCCGCTTGCAAATAAATCGGTAACTTTAGGCTTCAAAAAAATACTATGAACATCCCGGATTCGAAGTTTCCAAGAATTGTGATTGTAGGCGGCGGTTTTGCCGGAATTGCCATGGCGAAAAAGCTGCGGAATAAAAATGTCCAGGTCGTTTTGCTCGACAAACACAACTACCACAACTTTCAGCCGCTGATGTATCAGGTTGCGACTGGTGGTCTGGAAGCCGGTTCAATCGCGTATCCAATCCGGAAAATCATCCAGGAATACAACGATTTCTATTTCCGTTTGGCACAGGTGAAAGTCGTGGATCCCGACAAACAAATAGTCATCGCCGATATTGGCGAACTGCATTATGATTATTTGGTGATTGCCACGGGATCGAAAACCAACTTCTTCGGCAACAAGGAAATCGAGCGCAATTGCATGAACATGAAGACGATTTCGCAATCCTTAAATATAAGAAGCCTGATTTTGGAGAATTTCGAACAGGCGGTTTTGACCAAAGACGAAGCCGAACGCAATTGCCTGATAAACTTCTGCCTTGTCGGCGGCGGCCCAACAGGAGTTGAACTTGCCGGCGCATTGGCCGAAATGAAAAAAGCCATTCTCCAAAAGGATTATCCCGATCTCGACATCAACAAAATGGAAATCAACCTGATCCAAAGTGGCGACAGGATTCTGAATACGATGAGTGAAAAATCATCTGCAGCTTCAGAAAAATTCCTCCAAAACCTTGGTGTCAAAATTTGGAAAAACCTGCGCGTACTGAATTATGACGGAAGAATTATTACCACCAATTCCGGGGTAACATTTGAAACCTCAACCGTCATCTGGACGGCTGGCGTACAGGGCGCACTTGTTTCAGGACTTGACAAAAAATCATTAATTGAAAAAGCGGACCGCATTAAAGTCAATGAATACGGCCAGGTTTTAGGTTACGATACCATTTTTGCGATTGGCGATGTCGCGTCTATGGAATCCCAAAAATACCCGCAAGGCCATCCGATGATGGCACAGCCGGCTTTGCAACAAGGAAACTTATTAGCCGAAAACCTGATCCGGAAAATCAATGACAAAATCATGGTTCCGTTTGAATACAACGACAAAGGCTCGATGGCGACGATTGGCAGGAATAAAGCCGTGGTCGATTTGCCGAAATTCCATTTTCATGGTTTTTTCGCATGGCTGGTCTGGATGTTTGTGCATTTGATGTCGCTGATTGGTTTCAAGAACAAAGTCGTCGTATTGATGAACTGGATTTACAATTACATCCGTTTTGACCGCGAAGGAAGATTGATTATCCGTCCGTATAAGAAGAAAAGTTTTAATGCGTTTACAAGCGACGAAATCTAATTAACAATTGATAATGGAAAATTGATAATTGGTTGGTGGAATTATCAATTTTTAATTATCAATTTTCCATTAATTAGAGTTTTTCGACCTTATAATAATTCACCATCAAATCCACAAACTTATTATAACTGTCCAAACCTTCTTCCTGTTGGTTCAGCTTTAGGAATCGGTCATAGAAAATCTTGAATCCGGTTTCGATAAAGCTTTCATATTGGCCCCAGAAATTCTCACTGTCCTTAAAGTTTTTCAGGATTCCGGGATGGATGGTTTTCAACAGTTCGTCGAGCACTTTTTCATTCCGCACTTCCCAATTGCCCAGACAATAGCGCAACGCCAACGCATAACCCGAATATTGCATGTATAAGTCGTCATTTTTCACACAGGCCAAATAGCCGATGAAATTTGCCTCACTTTCAGACGCATAGCCAATCTGGTGCGCCATTTCATGCGAGGTTGTCGCGGGAAAACTGTACATCGGAAGTTTGTAATTCACCTGCGATTCATTGGTAAACGGATTCAGATAACCCGCAAATCCCATATAAGTCAATTGCAAACTGATAATCGATTTTTTGATGCTCGGGTTTTCATATTTGAAATACGGATGGATTTTCGCAAGATTCGCATAGCCATTTATATCCAATTGAAAAATTTGGTCCTCAGAATAAGGAGAAACGACTTTCAGGCTGTCATTTTTTACGATCTGGCTGTGGATTTCATTGGTTTTGGCAATCAATTGTTTGGTGAAAACCAATAAATCGGCGTCGGAATATTCTTTTTGGATGTACAATTTTTGGTACAATGGCACGCGATGGTAATTCGTGGCCCAAAGAAAATTAAACAGGAAATAAAACACCGAAAAGAAACTCAAAACCGACAATAAATTATTTTTCCATTCGCTGCGAAACGTTTTCCTTCTTTTCCAAATCCACTTCAGGATAAAAAAGATGGCGACAAAATAAATGATATCGCCGACGGAAAACGGAATCCAACCAAGGACAATCCTCGAAAATTTCGATATGTAAACATAAATCCCATTGCTGTAATACCGCTCGACAAATTCAGGGAAAAGCGACAAAATGTTGACCGCCAGAATCTGAACTGCCAATAAAATAGGAAGGATGTATTTTTTTTGAATCATAGCCAATTTATTCACCCGTAAATATAAAGCATCTGATGCGAAACTTGTAACTTTGGAATCCCGAAACTGTCGGGACAACTTAAAACTTACAAACTACAACAAATGAGCGAAATCAGAAACCTCGAACCCAAACAACTCTGGAATAAATTTGCCGACCTGAATGCCGTGCCACGACCGTCCAAAAAGGAAGAACGCGTCATCGAATTCATGAAAAACTTCGGCAACAGCCTCGGACTGGAAACTTTTGAAGACGATATCCGCAACGTCATTATCCGCAAACCGGCGACTCCGGGAATGGAAAACCGCAAAGCCATCGTCATGCAAGGCCATCTCGATATGGTGCATCAAAAAAACAACGATACCGTTTTTGATTTTGATACGCAAGGTATCGACATGTATATCGACGGCGACTGGGTTCGTGCGAAAGGCACGACGCTTGGCGCAGACAACGGGCTTGGCGTTGCGACAATCATGGCGATTTTGGAAAGCAAAGACATTCCGCATCCCGCGATTGAAGCGCTGTTTACGATTGACGAAGAAACCGGAATGACCGGCGCTTTAAACTTAAAGGCCGGCATTTTGCATGGCAATATTTTACTGAACCTCGATACCGAAGAAGACGATGAAATCGACATCGGTTGTGCCGGTGGTATTGACGTCACTGCGACGAGAAGCTATAAAGAAGAAAATGTTCCTGAAGGATCTGTCGGGTATACGATTGTCGTAAAAGGGCTGAACGGCGGCCATTCCGGAATGGACATCCATAAAGGTTTGGGCAACGCCAACAAAATCATGAACCGCTTGCTGTTTGACGGATTTGAGAATTTCGGTTTGCAGATTTCCGAAATCAACGGTGGCAGTTTACGCAATGCGATTCCGAGAGAAAGCCAGGCGAAAGTCATCATTTCGCAGATTTTCGATGAGGCTTTCGTGTTTGACATGCAGGAAATTATCGGCGATATCAAAACGGAATTCAAGACTACCGAACCGAATCTCACTATTGAAATCACGAAGTCGGATTTGCCCGCAAAAATCATGGAACTCGGCGTACAGGAAGGCGTGGTTCGCGCGATTTATGCTGCGCACAATGGCGTTTACCGAATGAGTGCCGATATGGCGGATTTGGTTGAAACATCCAACAATATTGCACGCGTCATCGTGAAGGACGGACAAATCCATGTTGGCTGCCTGACGCGTTCGTCGGTCGAAACTTCGAAAATGGATTTGGCAAATGCGTTGCGTTCGGCTTTTGAACTGACCGGCTGCGAAGTTGTTTTTTCAGGTTCTTATCCGGGTTGGACGCCAAACGTCAAATCGGAAATCCTTGATGTTTTGGTGAATATTTACGAGAGGCAAAACCATGAAAAACCAAAAGTCGTTGCCTGCCACGCGGGACTCGAATGTGGGATTTTAGGAACGAATTATCCGGATATGGACATGATTTCCTTTGGCCCGACGATTCACGGCGCGCATTCGCCTGATGAAAGGGCGAGCATTAAATCGGCACAGAAATACTGGAAATTTGTATTGGAGATATTGGAGAACATTCCGCTGAAAAGCAATTAGTGTAAATAAAAAAGCCCTGTACAAAACAGGGCTTTTTTTTATTTCAAAAAGGTTAATTCTCAGTATGAGAATAATGATGAAGCGTACCGTAGTCAATTACGAGAGAATCGCTGGTCAGCTTGATTACTTTCAATTTTGCCACACCTCCCGAAAAACCAGAAACCGGTGTTACTTTTAATGTATCGCCAGGAATCCATTCCCAGGTCCCGATTCCCATGTCGAGGCCAAAATTGCTTTGATCCTGTTTATATTCCCCGTTGTCCTCAAACAATCTTCCTTTCCAGTCCATTCCGTCTTCCGCATTGGGATACCACCAGCCTGTTGAAACTTTTGAATGGTCGACGCCTGCAGTATTGTTATTTGAATCGCTATCGCTTGAACAGGAATGTATTGCAAACATCGAAGATGTTAAAAGGACTAAGTAAATTTTTCTCATAAAATGGTGTCATGGTTATTTTGACATATGTCTGAAGCAAATATATCCAAAATAATATAGCAGCAAAATTTAATGAGAAATTTAGTAAGATGCCAGTTGCCGGAATGAAGTGGAAATAAAAATTATGGTTGTTGCAAAAGTTCAGTTTCCCTTGGTTCGATATCGACTATGGCGTATGTCGGAACGTCTACAATGGCCATTTCATCGAGCACATCAACGAGGTTTTTGTAATTTGATTTTTTGCCGGGTTTAATAAGCACAATTAGTCCTTGCTCCGGTTTTCCTTTAGATGTTGAATAGGCCAGTACTTCTTTTTTGCGTGCGGCCAATTCTTGGCGCAATTCCCTTGTGCCCAGAGTAATTTCCTTTGGCGTATTTTCAGATAGTTTGCCCATAAAACATTTGGTCTTGTTGTGGTCACCGATCAGGATTGTCAGGGCGCGGTTTTCGTCGATATTGACAGGAAGGCCTTTTTGCTCAGGCATCGACAGATCCATGGATTTTGGCTTGCCCAAAGAAGTGGTCAACATGAAAAACGTAATCAGCAGGAAAGCCAGATCGACCATCGCGGTCAGGTCAACCCTTGAGTTCAGTTTCCGGCTTCGGATTTTTCTTGGTTTTGAAGCTTGGCTTGAAGCTTCTTGGTTCAATTCGGCCATGATGATTGGTTTTATTCCGCTGCGCTCCATACAGTTCGCTGCGCCTCGGGTTAGGTTAGTGTTTCAGCATACTGCTTTACTAACGAAAATTGGGTTTCGGATATTGTCCAATGTTATAAAACCAAATTGTTGTCGCTTTAGATTTTAAGCATTTCGCTTAAAATATTGCCGGGCTTTTTTGATGCAGAATGCGATCGCGAAATAATTGATCGCAATGATAATGAAAAGAAATACTGCCATCAGCAGCAATTCGAAAGAAATCCTGAAGACGCTTTCGTTTATTGGATCGCTGTCGAGAAAAAAAAGTACTCCGGTCAGGATAACCGAAATGATTGCGATAATGGTGATTTTCTTTTCGATGGTCATGGTGAATGTTGAATAAACTAGAAAAGCCCCAGCCCTGATTGCAGCGGAAATCCTTTTTGCGCAGTGCAACGGAGCGAAAAAGATTGAAGCGGAAAGCAGGACTCGAGCTCCCAATAAAAAAATTGGGAGTGAACAGGCAAAGCAAACAGCTTCAAAATATCTTACTTCTTCCCCATCGGATATTGCTCTGCACTCGGTTTGCCCTGCTGTATTCCCGAAATGGACGCGACCAGCGAATCATTCGTGATTTTCGTATAAACGATTTTCTGCGGATAATCATGTGCCGGATTTTCAAAAACCATTTGCTTGTCGGTCATCGAAATCATCTTAAAAGCCACTGGTTTGTCGCCGTTCTGGCCCATTACCGTTGGCGTATAATAAACCACATCGCCAGACTGCGTCAGCGAAATGGTTTCAAAATGCAGAGTATCTTTTGCCTTGACAAAATAGCTCTCGCCGCGATAAACCGAGTCGTTTTCCTTTTTCCAGATTTCCGACAGGTTGCCTTCTGGCGATTTGTTTTCCCAGCTTCCGACAAGCCATGCCGCTTTTTCGATGTCGCGGACTTTGGCTTCTTTCCCGTTTTTGCAGGATCCGAGAATGGCGGCTAAAAACAGGAATAGGATGGCTTTTTTCATAGGGTAAATTGTGCAAATTTAAAATGTTTTTATTTTTTCATGTAATCAAATGCGCCTTTCCTGAGGTTGATGCCGTATTCGAGATACGCTTTCAGGCACGCGAGGAAATTGGCCCAGCCTTCGGTATTGCCACGCAGCCATTTGATTCCGGCTTCGTCATTGGGCATGCTTTTTTCGGTCACGGTCACAAGCGTCGAATTGTTTTCTTTTGGCTCCAGCGTCATTTCGACTAATAATGATTTGTCGCCGTTGTCCCAATGGAACGAAATGTATTTGTCGGTCTCGATTTTGCCGACGCGGACCGGAACATCAATCGTAAATTCAGGAAAATGCCATATCAGTGTTTTTCCGTCTTCCATTCTTCCGGTGCTGTCTGCAATAAAATAATTGGACATTTTGGCCGGATCGACAATGCCTTCAAAAACATCATGGGCCGGTTTCCCAATTTGGATTTTTGCTATAATTTCAAGGGTTTTCGTTTCCATAGCTGCTGTATTTTTTGGTATCCAAATTTAAGAAAAAACTGTGAAAAAGCCACTTGCTTACTCTAAACAATTTTTCGTAAATTTGCACACCAAATAATTGGGAGGACAACAACATGTTAGACAGGTTACAAATAGTAAAACAGCGCTTCGACGAGATTTCGGACCTGATCATCCAGCCGGATGTCATCGCCGACCAGAAGCGTTATGTGGCATTGAATCAGGAATACAAAAACTTAAAAGCCCTGGCGGAAAAGCGCGACGAATACGTGCTGCTGATGGCGAATATCGACGAAGCCAAAGAAATCATTGCCGACGGCAGCGACGCAGAAATGACCGACATGGCCAAAATGCAGCTCGACGATGCCAATGACCGTTTGCCGCAACTCGAAGAAGAAATCAAGTTCATGCTGATCCCGAAAGATCCCGAAGACGCGAAAAACGTCATGGTTGAAATCCGCGCCGGAACCGGTGGCGACGAAGCCAGTATTTTTGCCGGGGATTTGTTCCGCATGTACACGAAATATTGTGAAAATAAAGGTTGGAGAACGTCTGTCGTCGATATGAACGAAGGCACATCGGGTGGTTTCAAAGAGGTCATTTTTGAAGTCACGGGCGAAGACGTATACGGAACATTGAAATTTGAAGCCGGCGTGCACCGCGTGCAACGCGTGCCGCAAACGGAAACGCAAGGCCGCGTACACACTTCGGCTGCGACGGTAATGGTTTTGCCGGAAGCTGAGGAATTTGACGTGCATCTGGATCCAAACGATGTTCGCGTGGATTTCTTCTGTTCATCAGGCCCGGGCGGACAATCGGTCAATACGACGAAATCCGCTGTACGATTGACGCACATCCCAACCGGTTTGGTCGCGCAGTGCCAGGACGAAAAATCACAGCATAAAAATAAAGACAAAGCATTCACCGTTTTGCGTTCGCGTTTGTACGAGCAGGAATTGGCGAAAAAAGAAGCCGAAGACTCAGTAAAACGTTCTTCACAAGTTTCTTCGGGCGACCGTTCGGCTAAAATCCGCACCTACAATTACGCGCAAGGCCGTGTCACCGATCACCGCATCGGATTGACATTATACGATTTAGGAAACATTATGAATGGTGATATCAACAAGATTGTCGACGAGCTCCAACTCGTTTCCAATACAGAAAAATTGAAAGAAGCCAGCGAAGTATTTTAAATTAAAGCCTCATTTTTGAGGCTTTTTTTATAGAGCATGTTCCCGCTTTCGCCTTTATCTCTTCGCTGCGCTGCGAGGATATCGGCTCTATCGGGGCTGGGCTTTATCGTAAACAAGAACTTTTTAGTAACTTTGGTGCACAGCAACTCAAGAATGACAACACAACAACTCACCGAACAAATCCGCAAAAAGAAATCCTTTCTCTGCATCGGCCTCGACGTCGACCTGAATAAAATCCCAAAGCATTTATTGGAACTCGAAGACCCGATTTTCGAATTCAACAAAGCGATTATCGATGCGACGCACTATTTGACCGCAGCATACAAACCAAACATGGCTTTTTACGAGGCATACGGCATCAAAGGCTGGCAATCGCTCGAAAAAACCATCAATTACCTCAATGCCAATTACCCCGAAATTTTCACGATCGCCGATGCGAAACGCGGCGACATCGGAAACACATCAACAATGTATGCGAAAGCATTTTTAGAAGATTTGGACTTTGATTCGGTCACCGTCGCACCATACATGGGCAAAGATTCGGTTGAGCCGTTTCTCGCCTTTGAAGGCAAACATGCAATCATGCTGGCGCTGACATCGAACGAAGGCGCATCTGATTTCCAGACCAAATCCATTGACGGAAAGGAATTGTACAAAACGGTCATCGAAACGGCAAAAACCTGGAAAAACTCCGAAAACCTGATGTATGTCGTTGGCGCAACCAGAGCGGAATATTTCACCGAAATCCGCAAAATCATCCCAGACAGTTTCCTTTTGGTTCCAGGCGTCGGTGCACAAGGCGGCAGTTTATCCGAGGTTTGCAAATACGGGATGTCCGAGAATGTCGGTTTGCTGATCAATGCTTCACGCAACATCATCTACGCGTCCTCAGGAACAGATTTTGCCGAAAAAGCCCGCGAAGAAGCCCTGAAAATGCAACAGGAAATGGAAGTGATTTTGACAAAATAATGAGAATTTTTCAAGACCAAACCGGCAACAGCCATACTTTTGAAACAGCGCCAAAACGCATCGTTTCCCTTGTGCCGTCGCAAACGGAATTGCTGTATGATCTGGGATTGGAAGACAAAATCGTCGGCATCACAAAATTCTGCGTGCATCCATATCATTTAAAGTCGACAAAGAAAATTATCGGCGGTACCAAAAAAGTCAATTACGAAAAGATTGCAGAATTGCAGCCCGACATCATCATCGCCAATAAAGAAGAAAACACGTTGGAAATGGCGACCGAACTGCAAAAGATCGCTCCGGTCTGGGTCACGAATATCATCACCATTGAAGACAATTTCACGATGATTTCCGATTTCGGGCAACTTTTCAACTGCCGCACCGAAGCACAGAAATGGAATGACAAAATCAGGTTTGCATTATTGGATTTCCAAAATTTCATCAGGGAAAAGCCATTCCAAAAATCCGCTTATTTCATCTGGAAAAACCCTTATATGGCTGCCGGCGGCAATAATTTCATCAACGAATTATTAAAGCTGAACCACTTTACAAATATCTACGACGGCAATCCACGCGTTTCCGGCCGTTATCCTGAAGTCATCATCCAGAAAATGCGCATCCAGGGCGATCCCGAAATTGTATTATTGTCATCAGAACCATATCCGTTCAAAGATGAAGATGCTTTTGAAATCGGCAGATTCACACACCATGCGAAAGTGATTTTTGTTGACGGAGAAATGTTTTCCTGGTACGGAAGCCGCCTGCTGAAAGCCCTTGGTTACTTTAAAAAACTCCACGAAAGGATTGGGTAAAATAAAAAAGCCGAAACTGAAAACAGCTCCGGCAATTTTTTAACTAACTCTAACCAAATAATAAAAACCCTTTATTATGATACAAAGATAGGGTGGGTTTTTAGGTTTCTGTGTTAATGGTATGTTATATATATGTTACTGATTCCCAAAATTTTAGGTCATTGTTTATCCTGCAACGCAAACACCCTTTTCAAAAGGTCTGACGTCCTTGCATTTAGGTTGTGGCGGATGTCTTTTTCCTCAACGGCAACCATTTTGAAAACGCCTTTCATCGCCTCGTTGGTGACATAATCGTTCAAATCAGGATTGGCATTTTGCGTCAGCGGCAAGGCGTTGTATTTCGTGATGATGTCCGCCCAAACTTTATCGGCACCGACTTTCCCAAGAGAGTTTTTTACCACCGGATTGAATTTGCCATACAACGCTGAAGATGTCGAATTTTGCAAATACAATGTCGCCGAAGTGTCATTGCCTAACAAAATATCTTTAGCATCATTAAAAGTCATGTTTCTGACCGCGTCGACAAAAATCGGTGTCGCTTCTTTGACTGCATCTTCAGCGGCTCGGTTCAACACTTTTAAACCTTCATCTGCCAAACTTCCCAAACCAACGCTGCGCAATCCTTTATCGACTTTCTGCAATTCTGCCGGAAGTAAAATTTTGACGGCTTCATTTTTATAAAACCCATCTTTTAAAGTCAGCTTGGAAACTTGTTTTGTAATTCCGTTGTTCAGTGCTTCTTTCAAACCGGCTGCGATATCGGCATTTTCAAGTCCGCCAATTCCCGGATACTGGGTCGCAATCTGATTCAGTTCGGCGCAACCGAAAAGCAAAAATACCGTTGATAAGGCTATTGTTTTTTTCATTTTTTATCCTGCATCGCGAATACCTTTTTCAGCAAAGGCGAAGTCCTTGCAGCCATATCAGTCCTGATATTCTTCTCCTCAACGGCAATCATTTTAAATACGCCGTCGAGCGCTTTGTTGGTCACATAATCATTGATGTCGGGATTGACTTTCGAAACCAATGGCAGGCTGTTGTATTTTTTGATGATTTCATCCCATATTTTATCAGCGCCCACTTTACTCAGGTTCGCTTTCACGACCGGGTTGAATTTGCCGTACAAAGGCGTAGTCGTCGTGGTTTTCAGATAGGATGTCGCAGCGCTGTCATTGCCCAAAAGAATATTTTTAGCATCCGTAATCGACATGTTTTTGATGGCCGAAACAAAAATCGGGGTCGATTCTTTGACCGCTTCTTCAGCCGCACGGTTCAGCGATTTGATGCCGTCGTCGGCTAATTTGCTCATGCCCATTTTACGGAGTGTTTTGTCGACTTTCTGCAGTTCGTCGGGAACGAGGATTTTTACGGCTTCGTTCTTATAAAAACCGTCCGTCGCGGTCAGTTTGGTGACTTGCTTTTCAACGCCTTTGTTTAGCGCTTCTTTCAGTCCGGCACCGATATCGACACCGCTGGTTGTTTTTGAAACCGACGAAATTTTCTCGTTGGCTTTGTTGATTAAATCCTTAAACTGGGCGTTGGAAATCACGGGGCATAAAAATGCCAGTAGGAGTATTTTTTTCATGGGAATAAATTTAATTAAAAACAGCCGCGCTTTGCAAATAACATGCCGTTAAAGTTTTCAGAAGATTTTTCAGGAGCTATTCCCGCTTTCGCCTTTATCTTTGTTCGTTCCTCACAAAGGATATCGGCTCTATCGGGGCTAATATGTTTCCAGGAAACCTGATATTTTCAATATTAAAAGCCATAGGATTTTTTAATAATTCGTAAATTGCGGACCTAATTCTGTCACTAAAATAAAAATGGAGCAAGCAAAACCATATATTCCTGTAAATAAAGTAAGAATCGTCACTGCCGCGTCACTTTTTGACGGCCATGATGCAGCCATCAATATCATGCGCCGGATCATACAGTCCACTGGCGTCGAGGTCATTCACCTTGGACACGACCGCAGTGTTGAGGAAGTCGTGAATACTGCCATCCAGGAAGATGCAAATGCCATTGCCATGACGTCTTACCAAGGCGGACACAACGAGTATTTCAAATATATGCACGATTTGCTGAAGGAAAAAGGCGCCGGACACATCAAGATTTTCGGCGGCGGCGGCGGCGTAATCCTGCCGTCGGAGATTTCTGAATTGCACGAATACGGAATCACCAGGATTTATTCCCCGGACGACGGCCGTGCTTTGGGCTTGCAAGGCATGATCAACGATTTGGTCAAACGTTCCGATTATCCGGTTGGCGACAAACTCAACGGTGAAATCAACCAATTGGAATCGAAAAATCCAACGGCAATCGCAAGAGTGATTTCGGCAGCGGAAAACTTTCCTGAAATCGCAAAAGAAACATTGGATACGATTCGTACAAAAAATAAAAATTCAAAAACGCCCGTACTCGGAATCACCGGAACCGGCGGTGCCGGAAAATCATCATTGGTAGACGAACTCGTCAGGAGATTCTTAATCGATTTCCCTGAAAAAACCATCGGGTTGATTTCTGTCGATCCATCTAAAAGGAAAACCGGCGGCGCACTTTTGGGCGACAGAATCCGCATGAATGCGATCAACAATTCAAGAGTTTACATGCGTTCGTTGGCTACAAGACAATCCAATTTGGCTTTATCCAAATACGTCGCTGATGCGATTGAAGTCATCAAGGCTGCAAAATACGACTTGATTATCCTTGAAACATCCGGAATCGGGCAATCCGACACGGAAATCATGGACCATTCCGATGTATCGTTATATGTCATGACGCCTGAATTTGGGGCAGCGACGCAACTCGAAAAAATCGATATGCTTGATTTTGCCGATCTCGTTGCCATCAATAAATTTGACAAACGTGGTTCGCTTGATGCTTTGCGCGACGTCAAAAAACAATACCAGAGAAACCACCAACTGTGGGATTCCAATCCAGATGATTTGCCCGTTTTCGGAACAATTGCCTCACAGTTCAACGACCCGGGCATGAACACGCTTTACAAAGCGATCATGGACAAAATCCATGAGAAAACCGATTCGGATTTGAAATCCGATTTCCATATTACAAGGGAAATGAGCGAGAAAATCTTTGTGATTCCGCCACACAGAACGAGATATTTATCTGAAATATCAGAAAACAACAGGAAATATGATGCGACTGCTTTAACCCAGCAACAAGTCGCACAAAAATTATATGGGATTTTCAAAACCATTGAATCGGTTGCTGGAAACGCGCCATCAATCACAAAAGCCGGAATTGAAAACATCACGGCAAATGACTCGGACAAAATCTTCCTAACCCTTTTGACCGATCAGTTCGACAAAGTCAAAATGGATCTCGATCCATACAACTGGGAAATCCTCCTAACATGGAACGAAAAAATCAACAAATACAAGAATCCGGTCTATTCGTTTAAAGTCCGCGACAAAGAAATCAAAATCCAAACACACACCGAATCACTTTCACACACGCAAATCGCAAAAGTTGCCTTGCCGAAATACGAAGCCTGGGGCGACATTTTGAAATGGTGTTTGCAGGAAAATGTACCGGGGGAATTTCCGTTTACATCCGGTTTGTATCCATTCAAACGCGAAGGCGAAGATCCGTCAAGAATGTTTGCCGGGGAAGGCGGACCGGAAAGAACGAACAAACGTTTCCATTACGTCAGCGCAGGATTGCCTGCCAAACGTTTGTCAACGGCTTTTGACAGCGTGACTTTGTATGGAAACGATCCGCACATTCGCCCTGACATTTACGGGAAAATCGGGAATGCCGGTGTTTCAATTTGCTGTCTCGACGATGCGAAAAAACTATATTCGGGATTTGATTTGGTCCATGCATTGACATCGGTCAGTATGACGATAAACGGTCCGGCGCCAATGTTGCTCGGCTTTTTCATGAATGCGGCGATTGACCAGCAATGTGAAATGTACATCAAGAAACATGGCCTTGAATCTGAAGTCGAGAAAAAAATAAAAGAAATCTACGAATCAAAAGGCATCGAAAGGCCGAGTTATCAAGGTGATTTGCCTGAAGGAAACAATGGATTGGGATTGATGCTTTTGGGCGTCACCGGCGATTTGGTTTTGCCTGCAAACGTTTACAACGATATTAAAATCAGGACACTTTCGCAAGTCCGCGGAACCGTCCAAGCCGACATTTTAAAAGAAGACCAGGCACAAAATACCTGCATCTTTTCTACAGAATTTGCGCTGCGATTAATGGGTGACGTTCAGGAATATTTCATCACGAATAACGTCCGCAACTTCTACTCGGTTTCCATTTCCGGTTATCATATTGCAGAAGCTGGCGCAAATCCGGTGACACAATTGGCATTTACGTTGTCAAATGGTTTCACTTACGTCGAATATTATCTGAGCCGTGGCATGAACATCAACGATTTTGGCCCTAACCTGTCGTTCTTTTTCTCGAACGGAATCGATCCGGAATATTCGGTGATTGGCCGTGTCGCGCGTAAGATTTGGGCGAAAGCCATGAAAAATAAATACGGCGCCAACGAACGCGCGCAAATGCTGAAATACCACATCCAGACTTCAGGCCGTTCTTTGCACGCGCAGGAAATCGATTTCAACGACATCCGTACGACGCTCCAGGCCTTGTATGCGATTTATGACAATTGCAATTCGTTGCACACCAATGCATATGACGAAGCGATCACGACGCCAACAGAAGAATCAGTGCGTCGTGCGATGGCAATTCAGCTAATTATCAATAAAGAGCTAGGATTGGCGAAAAACGAAAACCCGATACAAGGTTCGTTCATCATTGAAGAACTGACCGATTTGGTTGAAGAAGCGGTATTGCAGGAATTTGACAGGATTACGGAACGCGGCGGCGTTTTAGGCGCAATGGAAACGATGTACCAACGCTCAAAAATCCAGGAAGAAAGCCTGTATTATGAAACTTTGAAGCACAATGGCGATTTCCCGATCATCGGCGTGAATACGTTTTTGAGCTCCAAAGGCTCACCGACCATCATTCCGCGTGAAGTCATCCGCGCGACGGAAGAAGAAAAACAATACCAGATCAAGATGCTCGACGACCTGCACGAAGCCAACAAAGGCAAAGAAGAAGAACAGCTCAACGCGATCCAGGAAGCGGCGATCAGCAACCAGAATATGTTTGAGAAATTGATGGAAGCCACGAAAGTGTGTTCGCTTGGACAGATTACGAGCGCGCTGTTTGAAGTTGGCGGACAATATCGAAGGAATATGTAACACTTTAGATCAAACCTTTCAGCCGGAAGGTTTTTTTATGCCAAAAGATAAAATGACCGTAATAATATAAAAGGATTACATTTATATCAAATGTACTTTTATGAAAACGACCGCAATCCTTTTAATAAGCTGTTCATTGCTGTTGTTTTCATGTAAAAAAGACAGCATTTCCAGACAGCGGAAATCTGTCGGGAAACAGCAAATTGAAAAGTGGTACAATACGGCAAAATCGGTCGAATTGCCTTTGGATTCGATTGCAGCCTATGCGGCAAAAATGGAAAACGCCGCCATAAAACAGCCCAATGAATACAAAGCCATGGCCGCTTATATCCGTGGCGTTTATTATTCGGGGAATTCCACTTATGAACTGGCCGCAAAGTCGTTTGAAAAAGGATTGCTGTTGCTGGGAAAATCAAAGGCCGATACGCTGAAGGCCAAAATCTACAATGCATTGGGCAGCAATTATAAAACCAGGGGCGATTATCCAAAGGCGTTTGGCAATTTGTATAAGTCACTGAGGATTTATGAAAAGAAACACAATAATGTTGGTATTTGCAGTGTCCAAACAGCCATTTGTGAAGTTTACTTCCAAAAAGATGACATCAAATCGGCCAAAGAACATATTGACATTGCGTTAAAAGCACTTGAAAAGGAAAAATCAAATCCAAGCTGGCTGGCCGCCGCACACCTTTCGGCGAATATTTATGGCATGGGCGGCGATTTCCAAAAAGCATTGGAGATTGACCGCGAAGGCATTCGCATCAGCGACAGCATCAATTTGCCTAAATTGAAATCACCGTTTTTAGACAACAAGGCCAACTGTTTTTTCTATACAAACCAACTGGACAGCGCGGAATATTATTTTAATGAATGCCTGAAGATCGACCTTTCGGGCGGCAACAAAAAACAAATTGCGGATTCTTATAGCAATCTTGCCCAAGTGAATGCCGTCAAAAAGAATTTTGCAAAGGCGGAACAATTTGCATTTCAAAGTATTGATTTGCTGAAGAGTATTGATGGCAAGCCCAACTTGGGAAAATCCTATTCCATACTCACGGACATTTACGCCGACCAGGGAGAATTTCAAAAAGCGTTGGAAGCGCATAATGCCCAATACCTGAATTACAAAGCGATGATCGCTGAAAAGGAAGCCGCGTCATTGGCCGAATTCCAGATTGTATATGAAACACAGCAAAAAGAAAACAAAATCCAGTTGCTGCGCAAAGAAAATAAAATCAAGAACCTTCATATCGCAGAGCAAAATGCTCGCATGTTCTGGCTGGTTGTTTCTTTTCTGCTGCTGATTGCGGGCGTACTGATTGCGGGCTATTTCAGGAAACGCGGACGAGAACTCAAAAACCTGCTGGAAAGGGAAAAAGCGGTTCGGGAAACCGAAGAACACGAACGGATCAGGATGGCGCGTGACATCCATGACGATTTGGGTTCGGGATTGTCAAAAATCAATTTGCTGAGCGAAATCATCAGCCGGAAATCGGAACATCTGCCGGAAATCAGGAACAGCAGCGAATCGGTAAAAGAAACTGCAAAAAGGATGACCGAGAATATGCGCGATTTGATTTGGGCGCTTCACCCTGAGAATATGACCATTGCCAATTTCGTTGCGAGAATGCGCGAATACACTTCCGATTATCTTGAAGATTTTCCTGTTGTTATTCGGTATGACATTCCCGAAACCCTGCCGGAATTGCCGATTTCAAAAGAAAACCACCGTGAATTGTTTATGGTCGTAAAAGAAACGCTGAATAACATTTCCAAGCATGCCATTGCAAGTGAAGTTTTCTTTAGTGTAGCGCTTTCCGACGACGAATTACAGATTACCATTCAGGACAACGGGACAGGATTTGACAGTACCGAAAATGTTGCAGGCAATGGGTTGCGGAATATGAAAAACCGGCTTTCGGCAATTGGCGGCACATTTGGAATAAACAGTTCCAATTCCGGAACAACTGTGAGTGTTGCGATAAAACTTTCAGAGAAAAATTAAAATGCGATATACCACTTTAGTAGTACAACAGGTTTCATGGGAAAACTAATTTTGTAAGATGACAATAAAAGTAGCGATAGTTGAAGACGAAAAGCAAATCAGGGAAAGCCTGGCCATTCTTATTGACGGAAGCGTAGGTTTCAGCTGTATCGATACTTATGAATCGGCGGAAGCTGCGATTGCCGGAATTCCGGCAGCCAAACCCGATGTCGTTTTAATGGACATTCATCTTCCGGAAAAAGATGGCATTACTTGTATCACAGAATTAAAACCAAAGTGTCCTGAAATCCAGTTTTTGATGTGCACGTCTTTTGAAGATACAGATTCGGTTTTTCGTGCGCTCAAAGCCGGCGCTACCGGTTACCTGACCAAAACCACACCGCCGTCAAAAATTCTCGATGCCATAGTCGAAGTTTTCAAAGGCGGTTCACCGATGAGCAGCCATATTGCACGTAAAGTCGTGCTTTCATTTGGCACAGAAAATAATGCACATGTAGAATTGGAAAAATTATCCATACGTGAAAAGGAGATTTTACACCTGTTGTCCCAAGGTTTGCGCTACAAGGAAATTGCCGATAAATTATTCCTGAGTACGGAAACCGTCAGGACACACATTAGGAACATCTATGAAAAACTGCAGGTCAACTCGCGTACCGAAGCATTAAACAAAACTTTTTCAAAATAAAAATTACTACTATTTGGTGATTGTGGCGGCTTTGGCATCGGTATATATTTGGTTTATAAAAGCATAACAATATGCTTGATAACCAAATAACACTAAAATGAAGACTTCACAAAAAAAAACAATTGCACTTTTAGCTTTTCCTGTGCTTTTCGCAGGAATGCTGGCTTTAATTCCGTCATGTTCTAAAGACGACGATTCGGCTGCTTATGTTTGCGCGACATGCAACAGCACGCCAAATGCTTTGGCTGCCAACGATGCCAGCGCAAAAGGCATTTACAAAGGCATTCTTGTCGGTTCAACCGGAACCATTTCAATCAACATCCAGAACGGCAGTGACCTGATTACGGCAACCATGGTCATTGATGCAGATTCTGTGGCTTTGACATCAACGGTTTCCGTAGTGAACGGCGAAACTTACATCGCGCCATTTACGGGAATTTATAATGGAAGCCCGGTTTCAGTCACTTTCGAAGTTGGCCCAACCGGTGATGACCCGTTTATGGTTTCTTCAGATATTCCGGGACATCCGAATATGGTATTCAAACTTTATAAAGAAACATCAACATCACTTATTGAAGCTTTTCAAGGTATGGTAACCAATCAAGGCGAACCGGGCACTTTCAATTTCATTGTCGCGCGCAGCCTGAATGTTTGGGGCTATGTCGTTCAATCCGATGATCCTTCTGAGCCAGCCAGTACCGGAAACGGCACCATCAGTGGCAATGACCTTATTGAGGACGGCCATACTATTGGAACTATAAATGGCGATGTGATCCATGGTTCTTTCCAGGACAACAACAGCCATACGATAGTGATTGACGGCCATAGGACATTATAACAGGTTTAGTGTTTTTTTAGTCGGAACCATCTCAATTTGTTTTGAGGTGGTTTTTACTTTTATGGATGTTAATGTCGAAATTCCTATTAAAAATTGCCTTATTTCAAACAAAATAGGCCATTTGCCTGATAATCATTCATTTCATCGGCTAATTTTTATGATGCAGAAGCTGTTGGCTAACTTTAAATAAGCCGTAAAGCACAACTGCAACGGTATTATGAATCTGAATTAATTCAAATACGATAGCTTATGAAAAAAATTACCTTACTATCAATGTTTCTTTTTTCACTGGCAGCTTCGGCACAAGTCACTTATCTTTCAAGTGATTTTGCAGCTGCAGGAGAAGAATTTACGGTCAGCAAAGCATCCGGATTCATCGGGATGAATTTTGCCACATCCGGTGCGAACCATAGCTGGAATTACAGCGGACTCGCAGCCGATTCCCAAACTTCAGCAAGCTGGCAGGATCCAAACGGTTCCGGCTATAAACTGGCCTGGTGCCTGTCGCATTTTTACTTGTTTACGTGCAATTCGCAGTTCAACAGCAATTTTACACATTCCGCAGTATTGTCTGATGGTTTTGAATTGATGGATTATGGCGTAAGCAATATTGTCGAACATTCCAGGGCAAACGCAACAGGTTTTGCAAACAGGATGCGCGGCATGACTGCCACCGTTAACGGAATCAGCATCCCGATGACTGTCGAATACAGCGATCCGGACGAGATTTACAATTTCCCGATGGTGTATAACGACAGCTATACAACAACCGGGCTTTTTACTTTGGATCTGAACAATTTAAGTGTGCCTTTTAGTTATACTTTGGCGACAGCACGCACCAATACCGTTCAAGGCTGGGGTTCGCTGACAACACCAATGGGAACATTTCCAGACGTGCTGAAGCTGAAAAGCGTAATTGCAAAAAACGAAACGTATGTCTATAACGGCATCAATATTCCAATCAATACCACAGCGGTTTCCTACCAATGGTTTTCCAAAGATTATGGAATGCCAGTGCTGCAAGCCGACGGCATGGAAGTGTTTGGCATTTTTATTCCATTGACCGTTTCCTATATTGACCAACAGCAATGCCTGACGGCTGATGCGGCTTTTACGTATCTTCCGGTAGCCGATTACGACCCGGATTCACAGACAGGAATCGTTTCATTCCAAAACCTGAGCAGCAATTACAGTAATGTTTCATGGGATTTTGGAGATGGCAACACATCGACGGCTGCAACACCGTCACATGCTTATAGTTGTCCCGGAACGCACCAGGTGACATTGACCGTTTCGAATATGGTCTGCCAGCCAAACACAACCGATACATTTATGCTTCCAGTGATTGTGACTGACAGCCAAAATGCTTATACCATTGATGTTACGGCTTCGGAAACCGGATTATCAACGGATCGGGATTTGAGCGGAACAACCTATCAATGGGTCGATTGTGACAATGCCAATGCTGCGATTGCTGGTGAAAACAACCAGGCTTTTTCGCCTGTCGTGAGTGGGAATTATGCCTGCATACTGACTACAAATGGTTGCGAAAGCATTACGGCATGTACTCCTTTCAGTCTTTTGGGCACCAATCATTTTGATTACAATGGCATCCGCCTGTATCCAAATCCGACAACTGGAATATTGCAATTGTCGGGAGCGCTGACTGTTAATAAAGTCGCTATTTACAATACACTCGGAATGAAAGTGGCCAATACCCTTGATATTACCAGCCAGGCATCAGGACTGTACTTCGTCGAGATCACCACTCCGGATGGCAGTTTTATTAAAAAAGTGATTAAGCAATAAATCAATAATAAATAAAGCCTTTCTTAATGAGAGGCTTTATTATTTGTTTTTGTAAAGATTAACCGCTTAATTTGACGAAATTAATACTCAATATGGAACATCTTCAGACACATGATATCATTCTGATCCTGGTTGTAGGATTGGCGGTAATTGCCAAATTCGGAATCATTGGATACATGGCGTATAAAAACAGTAAAAAGAATAAGGCGTATATGCAAATGCTGATGGACATGAAGAATAAGTCCATTGCAGACAGCGACAAGCCAGAACAGTCATCCCTTTAATGATTTCTCGATCATTACATAGCCAATGTGCAATACATCTTCCGCTTCGTTTGGCCGCATGACCACAATTTTAAAGTGCTTTCCATAGCGGCAAAATTATTATAATAAATTCATAAATGTTCAATGAATAATTTTTGGTTTGATTTTTGAAAGCGTATTTTTATAACAATTAAAAACCACAAAAATTATGAAGAAGATATTCTTGTTTTTAGCAGTCGCCGGAGTAACATTATTTTCAAGTTGCGAAGGCCCCGAAGGTCCGACAGGTTACAGTGCCGAATCTCAAGTTTATGAAATCACCAATGTTGATTTTTTACCCAGCAGTTTTGCAATCCTCTACACTTTTCCGCAAACTGCACTTCCTTCAGACCATGTTTTAGTTTACAGGCTTTGGGCTACCGATAGTGGCGCAGATGTCTGGCGCTTGATTCCACAAACCGTCTATTTCGATAATGGTGATGAATTTGATTACAATTATGATTTCACCCAATATGATGTGAATATATTTCTTGACGGGAATTTCGACTTGAACACATTGGGTTCAGAATGGTCACAAAGCCAAATCTTCAGGGTCGTAATCGTCCCGGGGTATTTCGCCAAAACGGTCGACACCAAGGATTACAAGGCTGTGGCCAAAGCGTTGAAGCTGGAAGAAAAAGACGTGAAGCGCGTCCAAATCACCAAAAACAAATAATTTTAAAAGGAATCTTCGGATTCCTTTTTTATTGGATTTATTTCAGGTTCGGATTTAGCGGATTTGCCCTGGTCTTTTGCCAGGGAAACCAAAATCCCTATAATTAGTGCCAATGCGATAAAACTGAGTGATGCCCATTCGGGGAAAGTCACGATTTCCGCGAGGACCATTTTAATCCCGACGAAACTCAAAATCGCAATCAGGCTATACTCGACATAGGCGAATTTTTTGAGCATATTCGCCAAAAAGAAATACATCGAACGCAACCCGAGAATCGCAAATATATTGGAACTGAATACCAGAAACGGGTCTGACGTAATCGCCAATATCGCCGGAACGCTGTCGACCGCAAACAAAACATCCATGACTTCTATGACCACTAAACTGACAAATAACGGTGTCGCAAACCGTTTCCCGTTTTCAATCGTGAAGAAATGCTCGCCTTTCATATGATGCGTCAACGGCATGACTTTTCCGAGCACTCTGTAAATCCACGATTTTTTGGGATCGAATTCATTGTCTTCATCCTGGACCAGCATCCGAATGGCGGTAAATATCAGGAAGCCGCCAAATACATAAGTCGACCAACTGATCTTGTGGATGAGCAGCACACCGAAGAAAATCATCAGCCCGCGAAAAACAATCGCGCCGATGATTCCCCAAAATAACACGCGGTGTTGGTATTTCCTCGGAATTTTGAATGTCGTAAAAATAATGGCAATCACAAATATATTGTCGATGCTCAGGGAAAGTTCAATCAGATAACCCGTAATGTATTTGACCATTGCTCCGGCAGGCTTGAGCTTGTCGGGATTTGCAATATAACCCGTTTGGTAAAGCCAATAAATGACGCCCGAAAACGCAAAAGACATGCAGACCCAGATGGCGGTCCATTTGCTGGCTTCTTTTGTGCTGATGATGTGCGGCGTTTTGTTGAAAATTCCCAAATCGAGTGCAAGGAAAGCCAATACTGCCACCAAGAATAAAATCCAGACAATCATAGGGTTGGAATTACGGCTTATACAAATATACTTTTTTGGTTTTCGGGATTCGCTAAATTTATTTTAAAGTTTCAGGGAATTGCAAAGCTTTGAATGTTGAAAAAATTGCCAAACATGATTTCTAGCCCCGATGGAAGCGGTATCCTTCCTGCAAGAGAAGATATAGCGGACAGCGGGACAAACCACCCTGAAAAAACGCAAACTTCTGCTCCTCAAAACTGAAAAAAGCCTTAATTTGTAACAAAATAATCTTTAGCCTACTAACCGGCATATGAGTGATTCCTTAGAGCAGTCTTTTGTTCAGCAACTGAAGCAGAACCAGAATATCATCCACAAGATATGCCGGTTGTATACTTCGGGACAGGACGCGCACAATGATTTGTTCCAGGAAATCACGATACAGCTTTGGAAGGCATTCCCAAAATTCAGGGGCGATTCCAAATTCTCCACCTGGGCTTATCGCGTGGCGCTGAACACAGCCATTACACTCTACCGGAAAAGTACGCGGTCGGTTTCGACGGTCGAATATGAAAGCCAGAAACACTTCATCAGCCAGGAAGAATACAATTACGAGGAAGAGGAACAGATTAAGCTGCTGTACCAGGCGGTTTACCAGCTGAATGATATTGAAAAGGCGTTGGTTTTTATGTATTTGGAAGACAAGGATTATGCGGAGATTTCGGGAACTTTGGGAATCAGTGAAGTGAATGCGCGGGTAAAAATGAACCGGGTAAAGGGAAAATTAAGAAAAATATTAAATCCGTAAGGCATATGGAAGAGTTGGATTTATTAAAGAAAGACTGGAAGCGGAAGGAAAATTCCTTTTCGCAGTTGTCGGAGGCCGAGATATACGGCATGCTGCACCGAAAGTCGTCATCAATCGTGAAATGGATATTGATCATCAGTATTCTTGAGGTTTTCCTGTGGACCGGCATTGGCTTTATATACAGTAATGACGATTATCTGAAATCGCTGAAGCATGAGGAATTATTGGTGTATTTCCGGGTGTTGAATTATTTCAATTACGCAGTCGTATTGGTTTTTATTTATTTGTTTTATAAAAACTATGTCAATATCACGACGACATCGTCGACCAAAAAATTGATGAAAGACATCCTGAAAACCAGAAAAACGGTGCAATATTATGTCTGGTATAATTTGTTTATGATTGTGATTGGGCTGATTTCAGGGTTTGTCGTGTCATTTGCCTACAATCCGCAAATGCAGCTGATGAAGGAAAAAATGGCGCATGAAGGCAAATATATGGCCATTACATTGGGAATCCTGACCTTGGCAGTAATCGCTTCCGTTGGGATATTCTGGCTTTTTTACCGGTTGCTTTATGGAATCCTGTTGAAAAAACTGCTGGCGAATTACAAGGAACTGAAAAAGATGGATTTATGACAAGGAAGTTTTTTGTTGCTTTATTGCTTGTTGGAGTTTCATCCTTCGCCCAGAATGAAAAGTCACTGTTGTGGAAAGTTTCAGGCAATGGATTAAAGCAGCCTTCATATCTGTATGGTACGATTCACGCGACTTGCGATGCGACTTTAGATAAAGTGACATTAACAGCATTGGACAACACCAAACAATTGTACCTCGAAATGGACATGGACGATCCAACGCTGCAAAGCAATATGATGGCGGGCATGATGATGAAAGATGGAAAGACAATGCAATCGATGGTTTCCGCAGCGGATTTTAAGACTCTCGATGACTATGTCAAAGAAAAATTGGGGTTTTCCGCCGTGATGCTGAATACGATCAAGCCTTTTCTGGTCAGCGCCATGTTTTTGCCGTCGCTGATGGATTGCCCGATGCAGTCGGTCGAAGAAGAACTGATGGCTGTTTCGCATACCCAAAAAGAAGAAGTATACGGATTGGAAACGGCGGCCGACCAATTGGCGGTATTTGATGCGATTCCGTACCAGGCGCAAATGGACGAGCTGATGGAAGGCGTTAAAAATAAGTTTGCCGACGACAAATCCGAAATGGCAAAGATGAACGAAATCTACAAAAGCAAAGACATCAATGCGATGCTGGATCTGACAAAGGAATCAGAAAACGACATCACTTCTAAGTACCAGGACGACCTTTTGAACAACAGGAATAAAAACTGGATTCCGAAAATTGAGGCTGCGGCCAAAGAAAAACCGACCTTTTTTGGTTTTGGTGCCGGACATTTGGCTGGAGAAAACGGTGTGATTGCGCTATTGCGGAAAAAAGGGTATGACGTCGAAGCGGTCAAATAATCAATATTCCCAACGGCGTTTTTTATTGAGCTCTTCCGCCAATTCGCGTTCTTCAGCCGGAATGACTTTCAGGAAAGACGGATGTTGTTCAATGGCATATTCGACTTTTTCCACGATTTGCTCAATTGTGTCATTTTCATAATCGATATCCAAAGGTTCTTTGATGATAAAAGATTGAAGGATTCCTTTCTTTTTCATACGCAATCCTTTTTTATCGAAGGAACGGCGAAAACCGTCAATGACAATCGGAATCACAATCGGCCTGTGTTGTTTGATGATATGCGCAGTTCCTTTTCTGACCGGTTTGAACGATTTTGTCGTGCCTTGCGGAAACGTAATCACCCAGCCGTCCTGAAGTGCGATTTTGATGTTTTCGGTGTCGTTCGGGTTGACTTCACGGCTGACATCCTTGCCTTTGGCGCGCCACGTTCGTTCAACGGTGATGGCGCCAACATAGGATAATATTCTCGGCAAAAGTCCTTCCTGCATGGTTTCTTTTGCGGCAACGTAATAGATGTTGAGTTTTGGATGCCAGAGGTAACCAATGTTTTTGATATTGTCGACACGGCCGCTCAGGCTCGCGTTAAAGACATGGAACATCGCGACGACATCGGCAAAATAAGTCTGGTGATTGGAGATAAAAAGGACGTTCGTATCGGGTAAAGCTGCGATGATTTCCGAACCGTCAATCTGCAATTCATTAAATCCGCGATAGCGCCTGTGTGTGATGGCTCCGAATATGCGAATCAGCCATTTTTTGATGAAAAGAATATGTCCGAAAGGATTTCTTTTGAATAATCCCATTGCGCCTTTTGCTTAAAAAATTGAACCGCAAACATACGAAATCCTGCCGTCTTAAAGGACCGCTTTTAACACTTCTTTCAGTTCGCTGAGCATCATGGCTGTTGCGCCCCAGATCGCAAAACCGCCGACTTTAAACGACGGCACATCAATCGATTCGGAATAGGAAGTTGCCATTTTCTGCATAATGATATTGTTGTCATCCAGAAATTCTGAAAGTGAAAATTCGACCATCGAAGCGACTTCACGTGAATCCGGAATAAAAACCGGCGTATCATTGCAATAACCTAAAAATGGCTGGACACAAAAATTGCTCGGCGGAATATAGACTTCGCTGAATGGGCAAATGATATTGATGTGTTCGCGCGGTACGCCGATTTCTTCTTCAGTTTCGCGGAGCGCGGTAAATAAATCGGAAGCATCATCCGGTTCGACTTTGCCACCCGGAAAAGCAATTTGTGAAGAATGAACGCCTTTATAGGAATTTCGTTGGATCAAAGCCAGGTGCGCCAATCCGTTTTTGGGGTAAACCAACATCATCACAGCGGCTTTCCTCGGATTGATAATGGAAAAATCCAGCTTTTTAAGAAGGTCTTTGCGCTCCGGCGGTGCCATTTTAAAATGTGCCGATTCACCCGGAAGTGCAACTTTTGTTATTTTTGGAATGTATTTCAGGAAATCATTAAACTCCATATCACTATCTTTGGAAGATAAATATAAGCCCGATAATCCGCAAAGACAAATAAAAATACGCCGATGTACAGCAAACCCGAAATGCAAAAAATCAAACACGAATTCTGGGTCGAATTTGCCGAAAAGTATCCGCGAAAATGGTTGCTGTATGATACGAAAATTAAGGATTTCTCCTTTAAGTTTTATGCCGACAACAAGAAAGCGCAAGTGCTTATTGATATTGAGCACAAAGATTTGGAAAAACGAGCGGGCTATTTTGAAAAACTCGAAAGCCTGAAAAGTATTCTTGAAGACGAATTCATCAAAGATTTGGTTTTCGAAAAAAACTTCACATTGGAAAGCGGTAAAACCATCAGCCGCATTTGGGTCGAAAAAAATGACGTTGGCATCAGCAACAGAAAAACCTGGGATACTATTTTCGCTTTTTTTGCAGAAAAGATGGCTGCATTGGAATCCTTTTGGTCAGAATATGACGACTATTTAAAAGATATTTAGGATTTTTTGGCGTGCCGGCGTTATCGGGCTTTTCCATTCTATGGTGTAAGTGCAACGCGTTCTTGCTGTTCGCTTGAGGTCCTCGCTGGGCTGCGGGCTT
>Ga0193753_10000265_pt1 | contig 52338 bp, 64 predicted proteins | sample H1c2metaG_FD_144925 | JGI IMG/M metagenome (GOLD analysis project Ga0193753, IMG submission 144925) | Soil microbial communities from a riparian zone of the East river system, Colorado, United States - H1c2 | ecosystem: Environmental > Terrestrial > Soil > Riparian zone | place: USA: East...
CCAACAGAATTGTTAGCCATTCTGTTGGTCACGCCGTGTTTGAACGTCTCGCATGATAGAGCAATTTTTTATAGCCCTCTGCGGCGTAACCAGTGTGTACCTAAGTCAGGACGAACGGTATGCGTATAGGAGATGGGCGTGTATTGCGGGGCTTATATCACAACCATTTTGGCTGGCGGCTGCGTGGAAAGCGGATCAATACGGAATTATGTTTTTAGCCTTCGTTTACGCGATTGGCTGGATGCGCGGGATAAACACTTACTGGATGAAACCGAGTGCGAACGATTAACGAGCGTGTCGTGGTGTACGCGGCACCCCCAATTGCGTGGAAACGGCGTAAGTGGATAGACGCGGATAGCCGAAACAAAGAGATAGGCAACCTTGGCAACAAGGCGGAATCCGAGACGCGCCTAGCGCGGTCTGCGACGTGCGACCACCTCCAACCGGTGCTGCTGCGGCCGATGGCAGTGGAGCTAGGCAATTGGAGCGAACGGTCAGTAATCAATCTGGCGCACGCTCACCCTATAAAGGCTGAATGGTGAATAGACTTAGAAAAATTAAGTTGCGCTTTCGGTGGGCAACCAGATTCAGGCTGAGAATGTTTAGCGAACGTTTCTGGAAACGTGACGATATGAAATATACACGATGGACGTATCGCTAATCAAATCTCCGCAAGGTGCGCTAGTCCCGATGTCCGAGGACGACGCCGAGAAGTTACGCCGTTACAAGTCAGGTTCGATTGTGCGCGGTGACTTTGCGGAGATGCGAAATGGGAAGTTCTTTCGTAAGTGGTGGATTCTGGCGAAGTTTGCTTTTGATGTGTGGGCAGAAACCGTGCCGGCGCGTGAATACAAAGGCGTGGCTGTGCTCGCAGACTTTAAGAGATTCCGCCAAGACCTGACGATTATGGCCGGATTCTTCCGCCCTGTATTTGCTGCGAACGGTGAGGTACGTGTTGAAGCCGAGTCCCTAAAGTGGGCCAGCATGGACGAGAACCGATTCGAGAAATTGTATAGCGCGACGATCAATGTAGTGCTGGAAAAGTTGTTACCTAAAGGCCGGTATTCGGAATACGAGTTACGCAATCTAGTTGAGCGAACAATGGAGTTTTCATAATGGAAATAACAGACGCATGGAACCCGTTCAAAAAACCGCCGTTACGGGCATTGGTACCGGAGAACGCGAGGCTGGCAAGTCCGATAGGGTTTAGCTCAGACACTAAACGTGGGCCGCGGGCTGCATCCGTACCTTACGCAGAACGTGAACGGAAGGCTCAGTTAAAGGCCGATAAACGCCATCAAAGGCGTGTTGACTCCGGAATGGTAGCTCTGGAACAGACTTTAATGGCGTTTCTCAGGCAGGCCAAATCTATCCAGATGACCACGCGAGAACTCGCCGAGCTTGCCGGATGCGAGTCATGGATTGCCGGCCAACAACTCGCCTTGTTGAAGCGTGGTGGATTCATCCAAAACGAGGCTTACAAAGTTGGCGGGAAACCCGTTACGAAATGGTGGGTGCCGTGAACGTACGCCAGCGTGAACCCCGCATAGAGATGCCCAAGATACGCAAACACGCACGCGGGCAGGATTGCACGATGGGGAGTCCTGAATGCAACGGAGACTCTACAACAGTAGTCTGGGCGCATTCAAACATGAGCATGCACGGTAAGGGCGTGTGGTTGAAAAGCCACGATTTCAATGGCGCGTTCTGCTGTTCAGGGTGCCACGACTGGTACGACCGTCGAGTGATATTGAAAGATGACGTAGCGGATAGGGTTCATTACTTCCATAAGGCGCACGCGGGTAGTCTTTATATTCTTGTGCGCGACGGCATTCTGAAAACGTGACCTGGCTCATGGCCTACGTGTTGACCTACACCAGTTTTATCGTAATCACGCTTTTCCTATTTGAGAAGGGGATTATCTGAACCTACGACCTGCCTATGCTGCAACAGGTTTCGCATCACTGGAATCCGACCCTAACAATGAGCGGCCTATAGACAGAGTAGCCGCCGCGGGGATGGTTGACCCACTAGGACTGGCCATCTGGAAAATGCGCTATGGCCTTGAATCAGTGGCCTACAAAGAGGTCAGGAAGCAACTGATTCTGCTTTATCGGGCAAAACGAAGTCAATTCGAGACGCAGGGGGTTGTAGAGGCGATAGTGGATAATTGCCTACATGAATTCATGGCAGACAATTGCAGGGTGTGTAAGGGGGCGACGGAGGTTCTTTTTGGAGAACTCAAAATGACTTGTCCCGAATGCGGCGGACTCGGAAAACATAGGTACTCCGACAAAGAGCGCGCAATATTTATGAAGATGGCGCAGGAGCGTGTAAAACACGGTACCAGAATATCCACTAACATTCACTGGCTGTTAAACGTAATCAACACCTTAGACGTAAAGGTTAATTTCCAGATGGCTAATCAGTTGGAGAGAAAATGAAAACATTGTTGAGCATAGCATTGGCATTAACGCTATCAGGATGCGGATGGTTTGACCGTGTGGCGGCAACGACTACCGGCTACTCAAAGGTGTGTGTTGATAAGATTCAATATATCCAGTTCACCAGTGGCGTAACTGTAGCCTACACACCTGACGGCAAGGTAAAGACGTGTTCATAAACGAGCGCTGTCCATGAAACGTGAACAAGGGGAGAGATGATGATTGCACAGATGAGATTTGAATACGAGAATCCAGAGGATTCGCAAAACTATATTTACGTCTATCCTGATGACGGAACGTTTAGGTGTGAGCCGAAAAAGGGCGCGATTAAAATCCAGATTGGTGATGAACAGGCGGTGGGTAGCTATAACTCTAGTTTCGATCTATACATCACGTTACCGCCAGCGCAGGTAACGGCATTGCGTGACTTTTTGACAAAGATGATTGAGGCTGCGAAATGAGCGACTATAGATTAATGAAGAAGGCGATCGGGGAGATTGTATGAGCCATCTAGGAATAACGTTTGTATTGACCGACGACGAGGCTGCGGAACGCGATATGCGCAATGCCGAGCCAGATGTTCCAATAGAGACTACGCCAGAACTTGAGGCGGCCACGGATGCGCTAATGGACGCTGTGCGATGGGCTTTTAACGAAGATCGCGGCGCCTTCGACAATGAACTGTGCGGATTCGATTTTGGATCGCCTTGCCGAGATAGGGTTAGGGAGGCGCTGAGAATTCTGTTGGAGAATAAACCATGAGATATGCAGAACAACTTAGGTTAATGCTGGAGAAGCATCAGTGGGAGTTTCTGAATGACAGCGACAGATGCCCCGAAACGTGCGTTGAGTGCTATGGAGAGGCGCACAAACCCGATTGCCCCCTAGCAGCCCTCCTAGTAGAACCCCCAATCACTCAGGAAGACTTCGACCACATCATGAGCGCTCCCGTAGGGGCTATAAACATGCTGGATGTGTGGCGGGAGAAGATGAAGGATAAGGAGTGAAGGAAATGGCAACGACAATTAGTACCGGATTTACTACTGAGCTAATAATCCCAACATTCGACGAGTGGTACATGGAAAAGCACGGGCAATCGTTTGAGGATGACCAGAGACCTGATTGGCCTATTAAACATATTATTGGACGCTTGACTCAGGCTATGGGTGAATACGTTACTTATGTGGCGCGGATGGGGAAATAGTCCCAAAATACCCACCGTTCCGTAATTGTTGCTTTTTAAAAAAAGACGCTGTACAGTCCTACCGCTGACTAGTGTATCCATGTACGATGCAGCGCGGCGATTGACGGTCGCAATATCGAAACAGCGATTGGTGTACGCCGAACGGGTCAAGGCCGAAAGGCCACAAGAGTAGTGGATACCCCGCCACCATATTCCACAGAATTAAACCTAGCAGGCGCTCCCCGCCTGTGTTAGGCCTATGCATTCGCACTCCACGCCACAAGACTATGACGCGCAATCTCCGCGGTCTGGAAGAAATGAGATCACCTTTACTGACAAACCGGGTGCCCTTACCTAAGCTGGCGAGGGATAAACAGGAAAACTGGCAATTGACACTCCGCAAGGGGTAGGCGCATCGCCCACGATACGGGTTCCTGATAATAAACTGAGCTTCCGGACAACGAGCATCTAGCGTTGAACCCGCCTGCGTCTTGCCCCGCGGTTGTGGTAGGGTCAAGCCAGAGGGTTTGTCCAAACCTCGCTTATTTAGATAGTTTTTTTAGATCGCAACTCCATCGTTCATAGCGTACAGCTATGACAAGGTTTGTCACCTTGGTTTGGCGATCTAACAAAACGATTTTCAGAAGCCGGGAACCCTCAACACCTACTAGATAGTAAATGGAGGGTTGCCCGTGCGTTCTGGAATAATGCTTTTGCAATCACCGCATTTGAGTTCGTCGGTAGCTTCGTCATAGACAAGCTCACTGCTGCCGCATTCAGGGCAACGAATAGGTTTCTGGGTATCGTTTTCCATGTTGGTGATTTTATACCTAAACCGGATTCGTGAATTGATGAGGAATTGCAACATTTGTCAAAAATCATTTGTTTCTAGAGTTTTTTGACGTAAGTATCAACTGGGAGATTTAGATGGAATTAATCGAGTATCGGGTGCGCCCGGTGACGCGATATATCGTCACACGGTTTGAAAGAGACGTTGTAGGTTCGCACTGCGCTTATCAAGGAGAATTTGATAGCGATAAAACGGCTTACGCAGTTGCTTATGCGCTGTGTAAGGCTGACCACGAACGCAAGGGCTGGCCTATTGGTGACGAGCGTATTCAATATCCGTTGCCGATTGAGGCGAGTTCTGTAGATGCCGCTTTGGTCAATCGTGAAACATCGACAAAAGAGTTAGCCAGTTCAGATAGTTAGTACGTCTTTGGCCGAAAAGCGGATGCAGGTATACCAAGGCCTCGCCGATGGCGGCGGAACACCTGACGTAGCGAAGTAAGCCACCCCATTCCCCGGCTTCCGTGATCCTCCCCGCGGAAGTCTTTCGCCAGCCTTCGGGCTGGTTTTTTTATTTCAGGAGCGTCAATGCTGTATTGCCTATATGACAACGCCAAAGAGCGTCGTCTGGTGATCGACTGTGCGCTCGGTGACGGCGCTTCCATCAATACGGTGGAAGCGTCCTGCTGGCTTGACGCGAAGCAAAAGCTAGGATTTGAGCTTACTGCCCTCCAATCATACTTTTTGGAACGCGCTAACGCCAAGGAAGCGTAACCGTGGACACCGCGAAAGGCAAGTGTTCTACATGCCGGCACCGGATAGTCACTAAGCCCTTTACTGGATATTTCGGCTGCAAGTTGCAGAAGCCGTGGATTTACCACGCACTTTGCAACATAGCGAAGTGGGCGCCATGAGCCGCTTTAAAAAGATGGTCGATACCAGACGGCTGTATTGCTTCGAGAATACCTACCTCACCGGGGCGTATCTCCAAAAGCCGCGTTCTCTCCGCTTCCTGAAGACTTTAGCGGAAAAGGTGTGGGCCAAGCATGGCCGTAAACACGTCCGCGTGCCCTCCATTGCGATAGTTGAGGGCGCTAAATGGTCATCCTGCACCGGCTACTCAGAAATCGCTCTAGCCACGGCTACGAGCACCAGAAGGAACGTTCCTCACAATACGGTAGACGTTCTGATACACGAACTGACTCATGCAATGGGATTCGGCAACCCTCACGGGCCTGGATTCGCAAGAAAGTACGTTGAGCTCCTCGTTGAGTATGGGCGTTGCCACGAGGGTGAGTTGAAACTGGCTATGCGCCTTTTCAACATCAAACATTAAGGAATACATGGCCGCAAAAGTGTTGAGGGACGATGATTTCATTGAAGAATTCCAAAACATAGGTGCGAGGGGCATAGCCAGAAAATACAAGATGGACGCACGCAGTATCCATCGTCGCAGACGGGCTTTGGAGGGGCAATACAAGACGCACATTCTCCCGTCAGTGAAACCGCAATCACGGCAGTCCCCAACTAGGGAACTGGAAGAACATCCCGGCCGGCTATCAATAGATGTTCAGGATGGCACTGTTCTAATCGGCTCCGATTCGCATTACTGGCCGAACATAATTTCGACCGCACACAGAGCTTTTGTTTACTTCAACGAGAAGTTGAAACCAAAGTTTGTCATCAAGAACGGTGATGAACTGGATTTCCCAAGAATATCAAGGCACGCCCCTATTCAGTGGGAGCAACAGCCTACGGTAATTCAGGAAATTGAGACTGCCCAAGATCGACTGCACGAGATTACCGAAGTCAACAAGAATGCCAAATACCTTTGGCCGCTTGGGAATCACGACGCACGCTACGAGACGAAATTAGCCACCGTAGCTCCGGAATACGCCCGCGTTCACGGCGTTCATCTGAAAGATCATTTCCCACGGTGGAAGCCGTGTTGGTCTGTATGGATAAATGACACGGTAGTTGTAAAGCATCGCTGGGCGAACGGAATACACGCGGTTTACAACAACACCGTAAAGTCAGGCAAGACGATAGTTACCGGGCATCTGCACTCGCTCAAGGTAACGCCATGGTCGGACTACACGGGTACCAGGTACGGCGTTGACTGCGGCACGATGGCAGACCCATACGGCCCTCAATTTGAGGGCTACATGGAAGACAACGCTCGCAACTGGCGATCCGGTTTTGTCGTGCTGACATTTTACAAAGGCAAGTTGATCTGGCCGGATGTGGTTCATGTTGAGGACGAGAAAAAAGGCTTAGTCAGTTTTCAGGGGAAAGTTTACGAGGTTTAAATGCACATCAGCGAAGCGGGCAAAGACCTCATTAAAGAATTTGAGGGCTGCCGGCTGAAGGCGTACGACGATGGTGTGGGTGTACAGACTATCGGCTGGGGAAGAACAACAAACGTATCACCAGGTGATACCTGCACCCAGGAACAAGCTGACGCATGGTTTGACGCAGAAGTAGAAGAGTTTGCGAACTATATCAGTCTGGCGCTACAAGTAGCCGTATCTCAAAACGAGTTCGATGCGATGGTAAGCCTCGCCTACAACATAGGCACGACGGCTTTTGTGAGAAGCACGCTGCTTAAAAAGCTGAATGCTAGAGATTTTAAAGGCGCCGCCGAACAGTTTGACCGCTGGAACCAAGCTGGAGGAAGTCCCATGGCGGGACTAACCAGACGCCGCGCCGCCGAAAGGAAATTATTTGAAAAACCCTATACCCAAAATTTCGCTTAAAGACGCCATCAAGCGCATAGAGCAGTTGGAGCGCGAGGTGGAGCAATGGAAGGCTGCGAAAGGTAGTGTATTCCAGCCGTTCAGCCAAGTGATTGATGCCGTGTCTAAGTCACCGCTTCCTGCGGCAACCGTGACATTTACCAAACCGAAAGATGGCGTTATCTACGCCGTCGTGAACTCATGAAACAAGCCACGTACTGCGCAGTCTTCATGTGCCAAATGTTCCTAGCCCTGATATGGCTAGTCCGTCAATTCGTTCTGTGGGTACGTCCTTACTTATCGTTGCTTGGGATAGTCGGGATTGTCTGCGGGATGGTTTATCTATTTTTAGACTTTATGGAGCTTTTATGAAACTGCTTAAATTAAGCCTGCTCGTTATTTTACTTTCAGGCTGTGTGAGCACACCTGAACTTATCGTGGAAACCCCGACCGAGCGTACCTCGCTATCTCTACATCTGACGAAATCCGCCAGTTTCGTAGACCACCTGAAGGGTGCGCAATCGAACCTCCAGCAAGCGCAAGCCATTGGCGTGTTGCGTGAGAACGATCCGGCCCTTGCATGTGTAACTCAAGTCCTCGCCAAGATCGCGCCAGAGACGGGGGATGCACCCAAGTCATTCGTACCCAACTCCGGGAGCATTCTGGAAGACGCATCCATAGCGTACATCCTGAAACGGCAACTGGAAGACCTACGAAATCTCGGCCCGTCGCAACCCGACCCGACATGCCTTGGTTTGGTAGGACAGATCGTCTATGACGGCGCCGTAGCTGCGCGGAGGGGCTTGTCAGTATTGAACCCCATTCGAGGACTTCGTTGACCCTCCCCTTAGTTACTTTTGTTATCGGCATGTTCTGCATATTCCTGGCGGGCATTAATGTGTCCGGTGGACCGCACTTTAGTTTCGGCTGGGCGGGCCTGTTCCTGGTGTTTCTGAGTCAGAAATTGTAATGATTAATAACGAAGAGGGGCGTCCGAGTGGTCTGGAGCGCCATGCCCAGACACTGATACAGATGCTTATCTTCGTTTTGGTCGTATGGATAGGCAACACCGTATTCGAGCTTAGTAAGACTGCTGTCAAGGTAGAGTCGCAAAGCGTCGCGGCTAATGCGTCCAGCGCTCGTGTTGAACTCAAACTAAGCACCATGGAAACACAACTTCAGGTCGTGGACAGAAACGTGTACATCGTTACCTCGCGGCAGGAGGACTTTGAACGACGGCTCAAGGGCTTGGAAGCGCTGCGCGAACGGAAGCAATGAACTGTATCGAATGCCTGTTAATGGGCATAGCGAATTTAGTGGCGATCCTCGCCGTATTGATGGCTGTAATAACTTTAGGAGTACATATCATGGCAACACTTCAAGAATTGAAAGACGCAGTAGCAGCAGAAGCCGCTGAAGTAAAAGCTCGCGTGGATGCACTGGAAGCAGAAGTTCAATCACTAAAGGACATCATCGCGGCCGGTGGCACGATTACCGAAGCGCAATTGGATGAAGTGCTGGTGGGTGTTAAAGGCATTTTCACAGCACCGGCAGCTTAACCCATGCCCGTAACCTTAACGATCACGGTTACGGGATATGAAACCATATTGGAGACAATGATGAGTGCATTTGACGACCTGAAAGCAGAAATCGCAGCAGAGAAGGCGCAAGTTATGGCCGGCGTGAACCTATTGCTCGCCAACGTAGCTTCACTGGAAGCTTTGTTAGCTGATGGCGGACACGTAACGGCGGAACAGATTGCCGAGCTTCGCGGCGACATTCAAAACATTTTTACCCCGCCCCCGCCCACACCGTAAGTTGGCGGGGGTGGCTACAGTGGAGAGGATGGGGATGAACGAACCCTTAACACCGCAAGGTGAAAGCTGGGATACCTCATGGTACGGCTGGATGTAATGTTCGACGCCACTAAATTCCTGGATAAGCTCGCAAGCGAAGGCGTGTACCTAGTCTTAAACGACGGTTTTCTATACGCGGCCGGCGTGAACGAGACAGCCTTCCAATTAGTTCAGGGGGATATTGCAAAGCACAAAGAGGAAATAGCCTTCCTGCTAATGCACGAGCAAGGCCTGGATAACTTGGGAGCAACACATTGATGGACGATCAAATAAAGCGTGAGTTCGATTACATCATCGACGCATTCGATTTGCTTCCAGCATTAACTAGGAGAGCCGCAGTGAATCCATTTGCATACAAAGACGAGTTACTGCTTTACAAGAGTGGCCCCAATCAGCGCAGGTTTGACGAGATCGAGGCCGGCATATGTTCATGGCTGAAAACGCTATCCATTCCTGCGCTTAGGGACGATGACAAACTGAAGGCCTCGGCGAAACAGTTGCGCAAGGTATTGGTTGAGAAACTTAGCCTTGGGCCGAGCGAATAAACAATTAGATAAAAATGGGCATTAAGACAGGTAACCCGCGAGGCCGGCCAAAGGGTAGTCCGAACAAGCGCACCGCGGCGAGGGACAGGGCGGTGAAGGCCGTGGTGGAGAAGTTGGCCGAGGTTATACCGAACCTGTTTGATGGCGACTCTCACGCCTATTTGATTTCTATATACAAAGACCCGGCGCAACCCATGATGTCACGTATAGATGCGGCAAAAGCAGCCATCAAGTATGAGCGGCCGGCTTTGTCCTCAATCGAGCACAGCGGAGGTTTCGACGTTGGAATTAGCAAACTCGCAGGCGAACAGTTGGACGAAGCAATTCAACGAACTGCCGCTGAAGCATCAATTACTCTTGCTGCTACAGGAGAAGGCAAGGCGGGTTAAGTTACGGAAGCTATTCACCTATTTCCCTGACACCGGTCCGCTAAGACGCGAACTTTACAGGCAGCATCTTGAGTTCTTCCGGCTTGGCGAGACACACCAGATACGAGCGTTTTTGGCCGGCAATCGGATAGGAAAAACTGAGGGCGGTGGTGGCTACGAGCTAACCTGCCATCTCACAGGACGCTATCCAAGTTGGTGGGAGGGCGCAAGGTTCACCGAATACGTTCGGGCCTGGGCCGCGGGTGACACCAGACAGACCACCAAGGACATCATCCAGCAGAAGCTGTTGGGCGATTGGGGCAAGTTTGGGACGGGATTAATACCCGGCGAAGACATCATCAAGACTACGCCCATGCAGGGTGTGCCTGAAGCCGTGGGTACCGTGTGGGTACAGCACTACGACGAACACGGCAAGAAGGATGGCATATCCCGGCTGGGGTTTAAGTCGTTCGACCAAGGGCGAGAAGCCTTCCAGGGTACCGAACAAGAGGTTATCTGGCTAGATGAGGAAGCTGACGAGGGCATTCGTAATGAATGCATTCTGCGTCTGATGACCACTGACGGTCTGTTAATAGAGACATTCACGCCGCTGAAGGGGCTGACGAAGATCGTCATGCAGTATCTCCCCGCGGGTTACGAGGAAGGCATGGCGAGAGTAGTCACTGGTAACAGAGCAATGGTCATGGCCGGCTGGGATGACGTGCCCCACCTGACTGAAGCGCAAAAACAGTTGATGCGCGAGGAAACGCCGCCGCACTTAATCGAGGCGCGTTCCAAGGGCATACCAAGTATCGGCGCTGGCGCTATATATCCCCTGGCCGAGTCTGAGTTTGTTGTGGACGACATACCAATACAACCGTCGTGGCCGAGAGCATACGCCATGGATGTGGGCTGGAATCGTACCGCCACATTGTGGGGCGCACTAGACCCTATAAACAATATTACCTACCTGTACGCCGAGTATTACCGCGGGCAGGCAGAACCGCCGATTCATGCTGCTGCGATTAAGAATCGAGGTGACTGGATACCGGGGGTCATAGACCCCGCATCTTCTGGTTCTGGACAACAGGACGGCAAGAAACTGGCTGAGTTATACGGCACTGGATCAAAAGGCCAAGGCCTAGACCTTGCCTTTGCGAAGAACGATGTTGAGGCCGGTATTGCCGAGGTTTGGAAGGGTCTTTCAACAGGAAGCGTTAAGGTATTCAAGAGTTTGCAACATTGGCGCACAGAGTATCGGATGTATCACAGAAACGAAAAGGGCGTCATAGTGAAAGAAAGCGATCATCTGATGGATTGCACGCGCTACCTGCTGTTGTCGGGAATGCGGCGTGCTGTTAAGCAATCGTCAGGGAATATCCCTAAACCGGTGCGCCAGCGCGTACTGGATCGCGGAACGGGCCTGTGATCGAACCAGGTGCTTTACCTGCACAGTTAGACGAGTCGCAGTTAGCCGCTATAGCTGAAGCTGCGCTCAAAAAAGAAGAAGAACGTATTGTCCGTCTTAATTCATTAGCACTATCTCTTGGGTCGAAGCGCCGTACCGCTATTGATAACCGGGCGGCAAGCGGTATAGAGCAGATATGGCTGGAAGACGAGGACGCTTTTGACGGCATTGATGACGCTAATCGCGCTCAAGAAGGCGCTCAAGGAACTCGCCATAGATTTCTAAAGCCTACGTCATCGGCGGGAAGAGTAATTACCAAAAACGATGACGTAGACGAGAACGCCTGTATTTTGCTGCCGAACATCACGGCACCTTACGCGGAAGCTGGTGCGGCGAGCATTGCGGACATACTGCTCCCGTTGGATGAATGGCCGTTCGCGCTTGACCCAACGCCTGTTCCTGAGTTGACCCAGGTTCTGGAGCAGATGGGTGACATGCCTGATGAGCAGATGGTGCAAATGCCAGGTATGCAACAACCGGCCCAAGCGGGTGCGTTAAAGGCAGAAGCAGAACAAGTCCTTCAAAAGGCTAAGAAATGTGCTGAGAAGGCGGAGACACGTATCAAGGACTGGCTTACCGAATGCCAGTGGCACGGTAAGTCGCGCCGGCAGATTGATGATGCTGCTCGTGTGGGTACTGGAATTGTTAAAGGTCCGGTGCCGAGCATGAAAAAACAATACTCATGGCAGGAAGAGGGCGGCGTTAAGAAGTTAACTATCAAAGAAGAAATCAAACCGATTACAGATAACGTTGATTTCTGGAACCTATTTCCTGACTATCCCGCTTGTGGTGAGAATATTCACAACGGCTCGTTCGTATTTGAGCGAGGTGAAATCACCCATAAGACATTACAAGGATTACGCGGGCAAGATGGATGTATTGATAGCCAGATCGAACTGTGCCTGCAAGAAGGGCCGATTCAGGCCGAAGTATATCCTGGAGACAAACAGCCCAAGGACGGCACGTTCGAGATATGGTGGTTTCACGGCGCTTTAGAGCGTGAGGACGTAGAGGCTGCTGGTTGTGACTGTTCCGACCAGCCAGAAGGCTACATATCAATTCCCGCAGTGATTACGGTAGTCAATAACCGTATCATCCGGGCTGCTTTAAACCATCTGGATAAAGGTAGCTTCCCTTACGACATTCTGACGTGGCGCCGTCGCCCCGGAATGTCGTAAGGGCAGGGTATCCCACGACAGATCAGACCGGCGCAGCGAGGATTTACGGCGTGCTTCCGCGCGCTAATGGAGAATGCTGGGCTTAGTGCTAAGCCGATGATTGCCGTATTACGGAAGTATCTATTCCCTCAAGATCAATCATGGCAATTATTCGGCGGCAAGGTATTTGAGGTTAGCGCAGACGCTGACGTAAGAGATATTAAAGCCGCAATCACAACCCTACAGGTTGATAGCCGGCAGGCTGAGTTGCTGGGCATCATGCAGTTTCTGCTAAAGATGGCCGAGGATATTACCGGCCAACCGGCTTTGTTACAGGGGCAGCAGGGTAAGGCGCCGGACACGGTAGGCGTAACGACCATCCTGAATAACAACGCCAGTGTTACCCGTAGACGCATAGCACGTCAGTTTGACGACCAGGTGATTGAACCCGGCATCGGTCGTTACTACGACTATCTCATGCAGTACGGTGAGGATGAGGAAGAAAAGGGATTGTTCGTAATAGATGCCCGCGCTTCTAGTGTGCTAGTGGAACGCGACACGCAGAATCAGGGAATCATGCAGTTAATGGGCGCATCCGTAAATCAGGCCTATGGCGCCAACCCTCGTAAAGTGTTTGCTGCCGCTTGCAAGGCGCTGAAGATTGCTCCCGATGACCTCCAGTATACCGACGAGGAATGGAAGCAGATTCAGGAGAACGCCGCCAAACAGCCGGCAGACCCACGCATACAGGTAGCTCAGATCAACGCCGAACTTAAAGCGCAAGTCGAAGCCGGCCGCATTCAGTCAGAGTCGATAGAAAATGAGCGTGATCGTCAGAACGCATTGATTATCGCGGCCATAGATGAGCGCATGAACAGCACCGAACTCACTTCAGCCGAGCGGCAGAACCTTGACAAGATCAAGGGTACGCTCTCAGGTAAGGTGATTGAGGTCAAAGCGCAGCAACAACTGACCCGCGAAAACATGGAGCATCAGAAAGATGTGACCGTGGCTGGGCATAAGATGGACCTGCATAAGCATCGCAATCCGTCGCCTGACGTGATTAAAAAGCCTGCCGTTGAACCCCCTGGCAGGGCCGCTGAAGGTCAGGCGTTCGTGCAATGAGCGAACTTGGGTCTAGCGATTTCAAGTCAGAGACGTGGTTGAGATTCATTAAGTATCTTGAGGATGAGCTTGCCGAGCGACGCGCTTATAACGAAGGGGTAACGCTTACCGACGTTGAAACCGCAGTCATACGCGGCGAGATAAAACATATCAAGAAGCTGTTGAGATTAGCGGGCTAGAAATACCCCGCCTTTGTGAACCCGCCTAGTGCGGGTTTTTTCTTTTGGAGAGCGCATGAGCGAAGAAGTTGTCGTCCCAACCGAACAGGAAGCCTCCGCCGCGATCAGCGCCGGGTATGCAAAGGTTAACCCGCCCGCTGAAGTAGTAAAGACTGAAGCGGAGGTTGTTGAAACTCCACCCGAAAAGGTAGAGACGGTTGAGGCCGACCCATGGGAAGGCGTGCCGGATGTCGTTCGTAAGACGTTAGACGGCATCACTGGAAAACTAGGCTCTTTCGACGGTGACTTAAAGGCCACTGTCGGGCGTATCCAAGCCGAGAACACGAAGTTTGAAAAATTACTGGCTACTGCGCAATCGGTAGCCAAGACCGTAGAAGACGCGCCGACGCAAGCACAAATTGCCGTCGCCGCCACCACTGCGGAGTTGTGGCAAAAACAGAAGGATGACTACCCCGAATGGGCTGAAGGAATGGAAGCTAAGTTCGCCGCCGAACGCGCCGACTGGCTGAAAAGCGTTCCGACAGTTGATGTCGAGGGAATTAACAAATCGGTTTCGACCGTATCGACCAAGGTGGACAACCAACGCCTTGAACAGATGAGTGAAGTGGTGGCGATCAAGTATCCGGAATGGGAGAAGACGGTTTCTTCGGACAATCCCAAATTCGTTGCGTGGTACACGGCACAACCGCAGGAAGTTCAGGCGCTTGGGCAATCCGTCAGAGCACGCGACGCGATCAAGGTTCTTGATCTTTATACCGAACACGAAAAAGCCGAAACCGTACGCACCAAAAACCAAGCACGGCTCGCTGGAGTGGTAGCGCCTAAACAGGCGAACAGCGGCGGGCCTTCAATCTTACCGGACGAAGCGGGCCTCTCAGTCGGTTACAACCGGGTGAAGCGCGCGTAACAAAGGACATTAATTATGCCTATCCAAACCTACTCGACCAGTGCAGGTCGTATCAACGAAATCAAAGGCGAAATGCTCGCCATGGCCGAACCGACAATGGTTCTGGCGATGGGCGCCGAAATGAAGCGCATCCCCAAGAATAAGGGTGACAACATCAGCTATCGCCGTCTTATCCCGACTGGTGGCGCAACAACCAACTCCAACACGATCAATCGTTGGAGTGTTTCCGCAGTGGCGCATCTGTTGCAAGAAGGTGTGACGCCGAACGCTGAAACGCTGACGGATCAATACGTTAACGTTCAACTGAGCGAATACGGCGCGATTTACGGCTGGACCAACAAGACGGCCGACTTGCACGAAGACGACATCCCTGGCGACATGAAGTCTATTCTCGCAAAGCGTATGGGTCTGGTGCAGGAAATGATTCGCTACGGCAGCATGAAGGCGTGCTCTAACGTCTCCTACGCCGGTGGTACGACTCGTGCCACGGTAGACGAAGCTATCTCCCTGCTGGTGCTGCGTCGTATGGCGCGTACCCTGTTGGCGAACCATGCCAATAAAAAGAGCAAGGTTATCGCTGCTGGCCCGGATTACGACACCTCGGCGATTGAAGAAGCGTTCATGGTGTTCGTGCATACCGACGCCGCGGCTGACGTGCGCGATCTACCTGGCTTTGTACCGGTGTCGAAATATGCTGGCTTCAAACCGCTTAGCCCCAAGGAAATCGGTTCGTGCGAGGAATTCCGCTTCATCCTCAGTCCTGAACTCGCGTCCTATGCCGATTCTGGCGCTGCGATTGCTTCGACCGGGCTGTATTCCACGACCGGCTCACTGATCGACGTGTATCCGTTCATCGTTTGCGGTGAAGACGCGGTATTCGACATTGGCCTTAAAGGTGGTGATTCGTTCAACCTCTCCGTGATTCCGCATACGCAGAAGGACAAGAACGACATTCTTGGTCAGCGCGGCTATGTCGGCGCAAGCTTTTGGTCTGCGGTTCTTGTTGCCAACAATGGTTTCATGGGCGTGATCGAAGCCGGCGTTGATTCCCTGGCCTAACCCTTAACAATTCAGGAGAAACATATGAGAAACGCAAATCGACGCACCATTAGTTATGTGGCTACGGGTCTGACCAAAGGAACGACCTCTACCTACACCACGACCGCAACGAGCGAAACCGCAATCAACGGCAAGCGCTCCACCGGCTTGACCGCTCAAACCGATACCGCAACGCCGACAACCGACGCCGGCACTGGATTGGCTTACCGGGCGCTGACGGACAACCAGGCGACGGTGCTGGTGTTCGGTGTTACTGCTGCTGGTGCAATTGCCGTATGCCAAGGTGGTATCGAGCCGACCGACATCGGCGTAACGACTACTGCTGGCGCCTTCCGTCTGGCGCCGCAGTTCCCTAACCTGCCAGACAATTTCTGCCCGATTGGTTATCTGTTGGTGCGTACCGCACCTTCAGCGGTCGATTGGACGTTTGGCAGTTCAAGCTGGACGGCGACAGGCATAACAGCCTCCGCCGTGGTTGAAGTAGACGGCCAACTGCCCGACCGTCCGCAGACCAGCTAATCGCAAGCCACTAAACAAGCCGCCCTCCGGGGCGGTTTTTTTCGTACTAAGGAGACAACTGTATGGCACGAGTGAAGTCAGGTGTTGAAAAGAAACCGCGTTCACCGGCTCAACTGGCGAACGACGAGCGGTTGCGCGAACGAAAGAACGTAGCACCAGTTGTTATACGCAAGATGACCGAATCACAGGAACAGACCGTAGGCCAAAGCGGTGTTCGTGAATTCGACAAGAACAATGAACTAACCAAATTACCTACGGTACAGACTGAGAAGAAAAGCGCGAAGTGGATGGAGGACATGGCGTTTGCCAATGAAATCGTCACCGTTCGCATCCAGCCTGACACTAACAAAGCATCCCATCCATTCCCCGAAGTCTGGGTGAACGGACGTGTTCAGCGTTTCGTGCGCGGCGAAGAACAAAAGGTTCGCCGTTGCTATGTGGAAAAACTGGCGCGCATGAAGCTGACCTCCTACGACAACCTGAAAACCAAGGATGTCAACGGTGAGGATGTCTATCGCTACCCGCATACGACTGGATTGGTGTTCCCGTTCACCGTCGTAGGTGACACGCCCAAGGGCGATGCGTGGCTTAAACAAATTTTGCAGGAAGCAGGCTAATCGTACGCCGTTGCAGTTGGGTATCCGAATTTCTCGGCTATCCCTTTTAAGGAGATTCACATGGCAGACCGTATTCAGCAATATCTAAACAAATTACCCGACCGTCGTGTTTCAGTTGTGTTGCAGCAAATCTTTGGGCGCTTTATCTCAACGAAGGCTGACGATGGGGCGAGTCCTACGGTAGCGCTCAAGCCGGCGCGCGTCATTACGGCTGAAGGCGCACCGAGTTCCGTAGCTACTGCTGGTGCTGGAACGATTTCAGCGGCTCATGTTATGAGCGGTATCTATGTGCGTGACTGTGCTGGTGCGGGCCGTACAGACACTTTTGATACTGGAGCCGCAATCGTTGCCGCGGTTCCCAATGCGGCGGTAGGAGACGTGCTTCGTCTGTTGATTGTGAATGGTTCGGACGCGGCAGAAACAATCACCTTGGGCGTTCCCGCCAGCGGTGGGTTTGATACCAACCAAACCGCGACAGCACGGGTCATCCCGCAGTTCCATTCCAAACTCGTTCACATACGATTGACCAATGTAACGGCTGGCGCCGAAGCATACGTCGTTTACGCATAAGGAATCCTCATGGCAGCTATTGCGCCGACCCTCACCAGGCATGGCCCTGATGCCGCTCTTGTTTCGTGGCTGGCTGTAGGAAACGGAGACACGTTTGCGCCATTCAACCGGCTATCGCACTCCGGATTTACACGTAGGAGCGTACAGATAACAGGGACGTTTGGCAGCGCAACAGTTGTCATCAATGGTTCTATAGATGGGACTACTTACGCGGGACTGAGCGATGTTCAAGGCACTCTGGTAAGTAAAACGGCTGCTGGCTTTGAACAGCTTCAGGACATTACGCCTTTCGTTCAGCCGGCTAAGTCTGGCGGTACTGGCGAAAGTATCAACGTGTATATGTTCCTGGCCCGTTAATGCTCGTCTCCGTCCGCGCCAACAACATCAAGCGTGTCAAGTGGCGCACACCAACACCGGGCGGAGTAACGGTATCGTGGGCGAGTAATCCTACACCTTCATTTGTTGCCGGCTCCACGACTCCGTATGTCATATCGGGATTTGTAGATACCTATCTTGCTGCTACGGATTCAATCTCGCTGGCTCCGGGAAGTGCGGCTTTACCTACGGGTATTTCGCTTTCAGGGATTGGCGCATCACTAACGGCTGGTGGCAATCAGGTTGCTGGAAGTTACACGGGCATTAAGTTTCGCGTTACGCGTATCGGCGCCGCAACTCCAGCAGACACCGAACTAATAACCATTGTCGTAAATGCAGCGAGTGGTGTTGTTCGTCCCGGTCCAGGCCACGTCAAGATAACGATTACCTCTCCGTTGAGAGGGGCTTCGTCTATCACGGCTTCGACGCCGGTTCTTTATACAACTACCAATTGGGTGAACGGGCCGGCAGAGTTATTGGTAGATGGCATTGTTCACGATACCGCTACGGTGAGTTCGCCGGGATTGACCTTGGACCCCAGCGCTTTAACGGCTGGCCCCCACCTGATGTATATCCGCATCGTCCAACTATCGCCTTTAAGAGATGGACGCTCTACGGATGTGGTGTTCATGAAAACACCGCTGCCGGCACTGACCAGTACCAGACCTGTAGGCGCTTCTGCATTCGGCCCGTACCTTTATTTCAATCTGCCGAATACCGGTACCAGAGGGCAGAGCTACGTTCGTTTCCAAGTTGGACCGTATGTATTCCGAGGGTCTACCAACCCCATAGCGATACGCTCGCAGACGCACAGCGGGGCAACGATAACCCCGTCAGGCCGTATCAAGTTCACGCTGGATAACGTGCCGTTTGGGAGCTTCATTGACCCCAATGCTACGGAGTGGGTAGGCAATTTCGATACCACCGGGATCCCCGAAGGCTCGCATTATCTTTCAGCAGTAGCGGAAGACAATAGTAAATGGTGTGAAGGTATCAACATCGAGGTTGACAACAATCTCGCCGCCGAGACAGGGGCTAGAGATGTTTGGGTTTCGTCAATTCTCTATGACCATGAATACAACATCGTTCCGCATGATGAGCGTGCTTTTAAAGTCACGTATCCCGGAACGTTTCAGGATTTTCAGGGCGATCCTATACCACAGCCGGGAAGGACGCGTACACCGTGGAGCACCTGGAGCACCGTAACCAACTGGAAAGATTTTTGGTCGCAGCCTGTTGGCGTGTGTATCCGTCAGGGCTGGCCGCGGCGTCTAAATGAGACTGCTGCTGGTTTTATCAATACCAACCAGTACATGCAGTACCCGTACTTCGGGCTGGATTCTCCCGGCATGCCTTTGTATGACGGGCCGAGAGGCGTTGCGACGTTCGGTCATGCATGGGCTGGTTTTACCCACGCCTTAACCGGAACCGTCTACGGCATCAGTACTCAAGGTGCTTTGTGGGTGCTGCATATATCAGGACGCAAGACGACAATAGCCGGCAAGCGTCGTCCGATCAACAGGCTTCCCAAGCCGTACGACGAACTGGAATTAGTGGGCAACTGGCTGGATGGACCTGTCGGATTTAACGAGCCGTGGGGTCTTGCTCACGATGCTCGTGATGGAGACATCACCCAAGCTAATACTTTTCTCAAGACGTTTCTAGTCACCGACACTTACAACCATTGCATCAGACTGGTTGACATTACCCCGTTTGCATTGGACGGCGGACAGCCGACCATTACCACAATCGCGGGTAGCAAGACTTCAACCCCCGGATTTGTAGACGGGCCTTTAGCCACCGCCAGATTCGACGCTCCCTGGGACATCTGCGCAGACAACGCCAGACCCGGCGTGTTCTTCTGTACCGATTTTAACAACGGCGCTATTCGTGAAATCAACCTGAATACCGGGATGGTTTCAACCGTCGTCACTTCGGCTTTTCCGCGGCACGGTGGACGCCGAATACTGAATGCAGCCTTAGAACAGAACTACTACCCGCAACCTGAGCATACGCACGTAGGCGGCACCTTCGGTGTGGGGCATCTGTCCTTTCCGCAGTCCATCAAGATGGACAGTCAGGGTCGGTTGTTGGTCACTTGCAAATACGCCAAGGGACCGGCCACGGTTACGACTTATGGCGGCGGGGTTCTGGTTCGCGTTGATCTGGTGGCGCATACCATTAGCGATGCACTGTTCTCGCCGGCATGGGATTCCAATGTCCGTGATTGGTACATAGCTTTATCCGATGGTACTTGCGGACCGCTTGATTTTGTATACGGCACCCGTTGGGGCTATTCGTTCATGCTTGAGCCGAATGGCTCCGGTGGTTATACCCAGCGCGGCGAAATTCCATTTACGTCTGATGGTACGTGGATACCGGGTTGCATAGAAGGCCCATCCCATAGCACCACCATTGTTTCGTATCCATCGATGGTTACGTGTGCTGGTGGTCAACTGACGATCATGGGTACCGGTGCTGAGTGCGCCTACAGAATCACCAGGAAACTACCGACCGACCCGGTTTTTAATAACACGACATTTAGCGCTGGTTACAACTTATATACCGCGACATGGGGCATACGCCACGGCCTAAGAGGTCATGACACTTTAGAGAGCCTTGGTTTTTCGCATATTCGTCAGTTTGACGATGCGACGCTGGGTGCCCTTCTAAGCTCTGGCTGGGGGCTGGAATATTCCCCTACGTTTACCTCGCAGCAGATTGCCGACTTAATTTACTACATTCGCTGGCCGGTACCTTATGTCGCGCCGGAGCCTCCGGAAGACCCCGAAGACCCGCCAGTAGGCGCCATTGCAACCGTAATTCTTACATCGCCCGCACCCGGCGCGACGATCACGGGTTCGACTCCGGTGACGTACACCACGACGAACTGGACGGATGGCTCGGCGGTTCTTTATGTGGATGGTTATGAACATGCCAGAGCCACAGTCGCCAGTCCTACGCTGACCTTTAATCCCACCGGATTAGTCAACGAGCCGCATACGATTTACATCGAGATTGAGCCGGTAACGCTGCTTAACGCTCGCTCCAACAATATCGTTGTGCTGACCACGATGACGGCTTGGCCGACGCTGGCCCCGTACGCCGGCCAGCCGATGACCTACAGCACGTACATGTATTTTTTCACGCCGGCCACCCTGACCAAAGGGCAGTCTTACACCAGACATTATGTTTACCCATGGCCGTTTAGTGGCGCAGTCAATCCGGTTCAGGTACGCATACAACAACTAGGCGGCACGCCGAGAACAAGTCTACAACGCATAAAACTCTATGTGGACAACGTGCCCGTTGGCGGATTTATCAGTCCCGGTGCGGTTTCTGCTGGCGAAACCAAGTGGGACGGCAATATCGATGTGACCGGGTTAGCTCCGGGTTCCCATGTCATTCATGCGGAAATGGAAGACGGCTCTACCTGGTGCGAAGCGACTTTACTTGCAATAGGAACTGCTCCTACAGGACCACAAAACGTATGGGCAATCAACGTCGCCTTTGATGCTATTTTCAACCTGCATCAACCGGAATCCAGACCGTTCAAGGTTTATTACGGCGGGACTCTGCCGCGACACCGCGGGCAATACAGACCGATAGGGGAGCGTGCCAGAACAGCATGGACCACCTTCCTTGCCGCCAGTAATTTCTGGGCAACGCCTTATTCGTCGTGCATTAACTTAGGCTCAACCATCCGCTTTGAGAAGACGACGACGGGCCATGTTCACACTTACACAGGCCAAAAATATCCCTACGCAAACTTAGCAACACAGGACATGCCGCTGTACGACGGGCCTATAGGTCAATTGTCTTTCGGCCATGCCTGTGGCGCTATAAACGATGTCAATGCCAATGTCTGGGGGATTAGTACAGAGGGCCGCTTCTGGAAGCAGGATGAAACCGGCTGGCTAAGGACTTACGCCGGAATACATCGTTCTGATACGGTGACACCTACATCTCCTGGGGTATGTGAAGCCATCGGGAATTTCGTTGATGGCATAAACCATTTTGAAGAGACATGGGGGATTGCTTCCGATATTCGGGATAACCCGGCAGACCTCAGAAACTTCTATTTAACAGACACCTATAACCACTGCATACGACTGGTGAATATCAACAACACCTTTGTTAAAGGTGGGGTTGCAAATATCACTACCGTAGCAGGGAGCAAGACAGGGACTTCGGGATTTGTCAACGGCACGCTGGATGTGGCGAGGTTCAGTGCCCCGTGGGGTATTTGCGCCGACAGATTCAATGCGGGCATTTTTTACGTCACTGATTTTAACAATGCCGCGATACGCAAGATTGACCTGAATACGGGTCTGGTTTCCACACTGGTAGTTTCATCCAGTCCCAATCCCGGCACTCTTGCAAGACCTGAAACCATCCCATCATTCAGTCCGCCGACGCATTTACACGTCGGCGGGGCTTTCGGCGTGGCGACCTTGTACTGGCCGCAAGGCATCTGTCAGGACAGTCAGGGGCGTTTACTGGTTGGCTGTAAGTACGCAGGTTCCGCCAAAGGCGGATGCCTGGTGCGTATCGACATTCAGGCGCAGACCATTTCCAGCGCCTTATACAGCCCGCCATTCAATGCGAATTCTCACGACTGGCAGTTAGCGGTAAATCATGACGGTACTACTGGTGATCTGGACACGGTTTACCTCACACGCTGGGGCGATAGTTTTGTGCTTAAGCCAGACGGTGCTGGTGGTTATACCGATTTCGGCCTGTTGATGACCAATGAAGCGGACGGACTTTACTCGCCCGGTGTTGGAGAAGGTCCGGCCTATATCGGCTATCGCGTGGCGTATCCGGCCGCGATTAGCTGTGATTACGGATTCATTTTTGTGACGGGCATCGGCAGTGAATGCGCGTGGCGATATACCCGCAAAGAAGTCACCGACCCCGCCTTTACGATTACCCAGCACGACAAACACGAGCGCGGCTATCTGCTGTTCAGAGCGACGTGGGGTTCCAGACACGGCCGCGTAGGGGCGGATCACTTTGAGGGTCGAGGCATACACGAACTTAGACAGTTCAATGACGCGACCATGGGCCTCATTTTGCAGAACGGATGGGGCATAGGTTTTCTACCTGAATTCACACCGACTGAATTATCCGACCTGATTTATTACATAAGGTGGCCGTTCGTATGATGATCGTTATACGCAGGCCTCTTGTTAGTAATGTGAAATGGGGTGTGCCAACAGGTGGTCCCGCAATAACGGTTGAATGGCAAACACAGCCCACGCCTAGCTTTATTGAAGGCACAACCACACCCTATCCGCTGGGTCAGCACATAGCGAATTACAACGCCGCCACGGACACGGTAACGCTTACGGGTTTAAGCGGCGGCTTACCGGTTTGGCTGCAACTGCTGGGCAATCAGTTGGCGCCTGATGGCACACAGTCGGCAGGGAATCCATGGACGAACCTGCAATTCAGGGTGACGCGCATCGGAGCGGTAGCCCCAGCCGATACCGGCTTTATTTCGGGAACCGTAGACGCGGAAGAGGAAGAAGAAGAATTGCCGGCATGGGTTCCGGCGCCCGGTGTCGTAGCGGCTATTTCGCTCAACACCATGAGCGCGGTCAATCCGGGTGCTGGTGTGTGGAATCCGAACGGCAATCAACAACGCATCTTGGAGGCTTGGGGTTCTGGTGGGTTCTCCCCGCATTTCGGGCCGCTGGGTGCTTACTTTGTATGTAACGGTGGCGATCAGGATTATTGGGGAAACGAAGTCTATGTTTTCCCATTAGCCGATACCACGACGACTGTAGGCTTCTTTCCTGCATTAACCTGGAAGCGCATCAACAGTCCTTCTGCGGCGATGAACGGAACGTCGTCCACGATAGACCCCGCCTTTAACATTACCTGGGGCGAGCATGGCGACGGTACACCCGCCATGCCGCATACCTACGATCAGTTGGAATACCTCCCGCCAAGTGCTGGTGGAGGTGTTATGGGTTCGGCGCTTCTTGGGACCAAGAACGTCGCTTATAAAACCAGCCACTTTCAGACCGCGCATAGATGCGATCTGGATACCGGTGTTTGGTCAAGAGCTTCTACCAATGCCTCAACCATGGCGGGAGATATTGATTCTCCATCATGGGTGTATTACGCGGCGACTAATCGTGTTTACGGTTTTCCCAGCAAGGTAAGCCGGCCTTTCGACAGTAACTTTTATTGGCTGGATATTTCCAGCGGCTTGCCCGGAACATTCGCTTCCAGTGGCGTGCCGAGTCGTTTGATGCCGGCCTACGCCTGTGGTCGGGTGTGGACCGAACAGAATCGTATCGTGCTGCTTGGGAATAATTACACGACGGTTCCGACGATCATGTATTTCACGATCTACAACCCGGCCAGTCCTTCGACGGAAGTTATTCCCACATTGGTCGGTGACGCCATGCCCGCGGCACAGGCAGGTTCGTTTGATTGGGTGCCGGAACTCGGTGCTTTTTTCGTGCGGTCCTGTCAAGCGGCGGACGTACAGAAACTGTGGAAAGTAACGCCGAATCCCTCCAATCCGCTTGCCGGCACATGGACCGTCGAACTCATAACCATGACAGGTGTTGCGGTTACGGGATTCACGATTAGCGGCATGTGGAAGCGGTTCTCGTATGCCGGTGCCGCTGGGATACCGTGCTTTTTGTGGGTCAACTCAGTGACCGGCGCGGTTTACGCCTATCGACCTTTAGGAACATAGAAATGGCATTAACACTCAAAGCCAGTGGTGTAGCGACAGCTTGTGTCCAGGTAATAGCCGTTGATGGATCGACCATTAAAGAATTTGTAAGCGGGGCAACTATCGGCAGTGGTTTAACCCAGACCGGTACGTTAGCAACGGGTTCTCGTACGTGGAACGGTCACGCCAGTACCGCCTATTTGCAAACGAATGGAACGGACAACTCTCTGGAGATTACCTCTCCGCCGACGAATTCAAATCCCACGACGGTCATGTTTGTGTTCGCAGAAACGGGCGCTATCAGTGGCACATCGTTTTTGTCCGGCGACGGTGCCGGGGTAACTGTTTTCGGCCATTCGAGCGGGGTGTTTATTCTGGGCGACCCGTCTAACGCCACAGCCATTCAAGGTACGGTGGTTTCAACGACTTCGGCTTATAGCCTGTCGCTCTCCGCAAAAGCCACAAATGCATTCTCTTATTTTGCGCTGGAGGGCAACACCGCTGTAGCCGTAGACCGACTCGATGCGTCGCCTTCTGGAGCGCTGTCTTCGGACGTTGGCTTGAAAAATATCGGCACGTTTGCGGGCGGTGGACGGATGGCATTGAAGCTTATCGTTTCTCTAGTCATGAACAGAGACATAACGCTTGCTGAGTTCAATGCCATTCATGGTGATCCGATAGGTACCTTGTTTGATGGTGGCGGTGCGCCTCCGGAATTACACGTCCCTGTAAAGGGCACTGTTAAGCGATTTAGACAGTAACTATTTAGCACTCAACAAAGACCGCCTTCTGGCGGTTTTTTTATTGGAGAAACACAATGCGCTTCCTGCGAACCAATACGGCAGTAATTTTAACTGTTGGACCCTTTTACGACGCTGCCGATGGCGTAACACTGGAAAACTCTCTGACCATTACCAACGAGAGAATCACGCTGACGGCAGATACGGACGCCGGCAGTGCGCCGACGTTGGTCCTGGATAACGTCACAGGGGCGACATCCGCAACCTCCAATGACCTGAACTATATAACGAGTCAGGACGCCGGATTGATGCAGCTTGAATTGTCGGCTGCGAATACAAACCGCTTGGGCCGGATGTTCCTGTCTATTACAGACTCGACCAATCACGCTCCGGTATTCCATGAGTTCATGGTTTTACCCGCGATGATTTACGACGCATTCGTTCTTGGCACGGATGTTCTTGATTCGAGCGTGACGCAGATTCTTGGCACGGCTGTTTCAAGCCCTGCCACTGCCGGCATTCTGGATGTGAACGTCAAGAACATCGACAACGATGCGGCGAGCGCTTCCGGCACTGTGACCTTCCCGAACGGCACTGTTGCAAGTACGACCAACATTACCGCTGCTGCGGGTATCGCGGTGAGTTCGTTGGGCGCGAACGTTATTACTGCTGCTTCCACCGCATCTGACTATCTGGTGGAGATGGAAAACACGGTATGGAACACCAACGTTTCGGCTCATACTGGTTTGGGTACTACAGGTGCAAACATTGACGTTCCGACGTCCAGCGTATCGGGTGGAACGTTTACCGATGCGGACTACGGCATTATCGACCGTGGCACGGCGCAGTCTGTGTCTTCCACCACGATCCAACTGCGTGCGGCCGCTGCGTTCTCCAATGACCTGATTAACGCTGCCACAGTCCTAATTGCTTCGGCAACCTTGGGAACCGGTCAGTCGCGTCAGATTACCGACTACGACGCGGCGACCGATACCGCGACGGTGGACGCCTGGGCCGTAACGCCTACGGGCACCGTGACCTACCGCGTCTTCGCTACCGCTCCGGCTTCTGCTACCGCAGTTCCTGATGTGAACGTGATTAACTGGAAAGGCTCTACGGCTCCTGCCATGACGGGCGACTCCTTCGCGCGCCTCGGTGCGCCGGCCGTAACCGTATCTGCTGACATTGCCGCGATTAAAGCGGTGGCGGACAGTGTTGATACCAAAGCGACCAATATCCAAGGACGTATTCCTACGTCTCTGGTAAGTGGTCGGATTGACGCATCTGTGGGGGCTATAGCGACGGATGCTATTACCTCCGGTGCTGTTGCTGCCAGTGCTGTGACAGAGCTTGCCAATGGCTTCCTGGACGCAACTATGTCCGGGCATACCTCTGGCGGGACTGTGGGCGGAACGCTTAACTCTGCTGCCGCTGCTGCCGATCCTCTGGCGGCGACTGTCGGCGGTTACGGTCCGGGAACCTACGGTGCGTTGCTGGATGACATGCTTGATGCGGCTATCAGCACTCGTGCAAGTCAATCTTCGATCACCGCGGCAGGCGTTGTTGAGGCTGCGATTAAAGCCAAGACCGATAGCCTGACATTCACCAAAGCCTTAGAACTGGATGTCAACATACAGAGCGTCAACGACACCACGGTATCCGGTGTTGGCTCTGCGGGATCGCCTTGGGTCCCCGCCTAAGCTATGTCGTCATCTTGGGGCGGCTCCTGGGGTTCTAGCTGGGGGAATTCTTGGGGCACGATTACCGGCGATCCTTCGGCGCCGGTTGTCGGTACCCGTCCTACCGGTAAAACCTATCTGGAGTTATGCCAGATACTGCGGAGTGAGTGCAGCGTTTCAGGCGTAGGTCCAGTAACGGTCCTTAATCAAACCGGACTCTTGCAAAAGATATGCCGTTGGATTTCAGTTAGCTACATAGACATCCAACTTCGCTATCCAAACTGGAACTGGATGCGGGCAGAGTTCACCTTGCCCACAGTCGCAGATGAATCTACTTATCCCTTCTGGGACTGTACCGATGTCAGGGCCGCGACGCCCATAACACGCTTCGCCAACTGGATCAATCGTGACGCAAGACTTCCTTTCAAGATTTACAAGGAATCTGATGGTGTTGCGAGCGAACAGTATTTGTTGCCGTTGGAATACGAACGCTTCCGCGATATTTATATCTTCGGCGGACGACAGCAAGTACCGGGAAGGCCGGTTAATTACAGCGTCACCGATGACGAACAACTTATCTTCGGGCCGACCCCGGACGATGTTTACATAGTAACCGGACATTATCAGCGCGGCCCTCAAGTATTAACACTGGACGCCGACGAACCAGACTTCCCCCTACGTTTCCATGACCTGATTGTTTACTACGCCATGGAGCGTTACGCGACTAATTCTGTCGCCCCTGAAATGCTCGCCCGCGGTGCGCTGGAAGGCGGGCGGCTTCTAAGAGCGCTGGAACAGAACCAGCTACCGCAGATTAGATTAGGCAGGCCGCTCGTTTGAAAAACGCGGCCTACGCTCAACTGCAACAGGCAGTCTCAAGCGTAAATGTAAAGCCTGACTACATCCGTCTTATCGGTGGGCTGGATGAGGTAACACCTCCGTACGAACGCAAGCCAGGAGTCCTCCGCTTCAGTCTTAATTTCGAGGCGGATACGCTTGGTGGGTATCGTCGGATGTCAGGCTACGAGCGCTTCAACGGCATGCAGAAGCCGTCTGAAGGTACCTATGTCGTTCTGGCGATGCAGTTCACAGGCATTGTTGCTGTGGGTGATGCTATTACCGGGTCTGTATCGGGAGCGACCGCAACCGCGATAGCAGTCACCAGCAGTCAGGTCATCGCTTCCGGTATTACGGGAACGTTCCAAAGTGGCGACATTCTGTTTGTGTTGGGCGATCCACGAGGACTTGTCGTTTCCTCTCCGGTAATCGGTGGTGGCTCCAGCACCGCTTTGAAGGCGGAATATAAAGGTCTTACTGCGGATTACTACCGCCAGTTTATTACCGTCGTTCCAGGCTCAGACAGAATCTTGGGCGTATTTGAATACAACGGACTGGTTTACGCATTGCGTAACAGTGTTTCCGGTTCGACAGCGGCTTTGTGGGTGGCAACCTCGTTAGGCTGGATACAAAAGAGTCTCGGCAGAGAGATAGCTTTTACCTCCGGCTCCATAGAGATATTCGAGGGCGATACCATCATAGGGGCGACTTCTGCTGCTGAAGCGGTCGTTACCCGCGTGTATGTTCAATCGGGGACATGGGATGCCGGAACTGCTGCCGGACGAATCCTATTCGCATCCCAGACCGGGACTTTCGTTTCCGAGAATTTAGATACTGATGACGATACGAACCTGGCAACGATAGCCGGAAACAGCGCAGCAATTTCCTTGCTGCCGAACGGTCGCTATAAATTTATCATTGAAAACTTCGGCGGCGCAAGTGGTACTCGTCGTGTCTATGGAGTAGACGGGGTTAATCCCGGATTTGAATTCGACGGCTCGGTATGGGTGCAGATTCATACTGGAATGGTAGTTGATGCGCCTACCCAGATTTCCGAACACAAGAAGCAATTGTTTTTCGCCTTCGGCTCGTCGGCTCAACATTCCGCCCCCGGACAGCCTTACATCTTCAACGCGATTTTAGGCGCTGCGGAAATAGCGGTAGGCGATGACATTACCGGATTTTCTTCGCAGCCGGGTTCAGAAGGCGGCGGTGCTTTAGCGATATTCAGCCGCAATTCATTAAACGTTTTGTATGGCTCTGGTGTCTCGGACTGGAGCCTAACCCCGTATCGCAAAGAAGTCGGCGCGTACGCCAACACCATTCAGGACGTAGGTTTCACGATCTTCCTGGATGACCGTGGGATAACCGATTTACAGACCAGCCAGAACTACGGCAACTTTGCTCATACAGCTATATCCGACAGAGTAAGGCCGAGCATTACCCTGTTGCAACAGTCTTCGTGCGCGTCCTGTGTTTCAAGGGACCGCAATCAGTATCGGCTGTTCTTTTCAACTGGTAATGCTTTGTACGTGACGATAGCCGGCGGGAAAGTGGTGGGGATTACGCCTCACTTATTTCCTATACCCGTGCTCTGTGTTTGGCATGGCGAGACTTCAGACGGTGGGGAACGAATTTATTTCGGCTCTCAGGACGGTCATGTATTCCAGATGGACAAGGGAACGTCTTTTGATGGAACTGCGATAGATGCTCACCTTGATCTGGCTTACAACTTCCAGAAGTCTCCGCGAATAGAAAAACACTATTGGGACTGCACCACGGAGATTTCAGGTGGTGGATATGCGGCCTTCAACCTCGGCTACAGCTTGGGTTATGGCAACACAGACATTCCGCAACCCGTAGACCAGAACGTAATAGCTAACTTCAGGCCTGCGATCTGGGATGAATTCGTGTGGGATGAATTCGTGTGGGATGGGGTAACCCTCATGCCAAGTACTTTAGAAATCGGTGGCGATGCGGAAAATATCTCTCTAGCTATTAAATCGAATTCAGCCATCTACGAGCCGTTCGTTATTACCGCCGCGCTTATTTATTACACCATGAGACGACGCACCAGACCGTAATGAACCAACACATCACACAACCCGCTTCGGCGGGTTTTTTCATTTCTGGAGGCAGTTCTTGAGCAACGAATATTACAACAAGACCGGAAGCCCAGGATTCCATTCAGACGGCAGTTCCATTGTTATCGCCAATGAATACGCTGCGATTGAGACGGGCTTTAACAAACTCCCGGTAATGGCTGGGTCTGGCGGGCAGTCAGTATGGATCAATGCCGGTGGAACGCGGATGGAGACGAAGACAGCTTCCTCAACCCGCATCGCATTGGACGTGCCGAATACGGCCGGTTTGGGTGCTGCTGGGATTTGGGGAATAGGCATTAGCGGGAATGCAGCCACGGCAACCCTCGCGTCTACGGCGGCTTTAGCGACAGTCGCAACCACGGCTTTGAATGGCGGTGTGACCAGCGTAAACGGTCAGACCGGTGCTGTAACGGTAAGCGGTGTCGGCGCTGGCGTCACATCTATAAACGTGGACGGTGGCGCCACAGGTCTTATTGCTACTGGTGGCCCGGTAACTTCAGTCGGAACCATAACGCTATCTGGTGTTTTAGAAGTCGCTAGCGGCGGTACCGGAGCGACAGACGCGCCCGGTGCGCGGGCTGTTCTGGGTGTCCCTTCCGTCATAGGAACAGACGCCAGCGGTGAATGGGCGATAGATATTACCGGGAATGCTGCCACCGCTTCAAACGGCGGGGTTACATCTGTCTCGGTAGACGGCGGCGCCCCGATGACTGGAGACGTTGCCTTTTCTACGGGTGGCGGCGGTGGTGGCGGTGGCGGGTCTGTTACGTCGGTAAACGTGTCCGGTGGGTCAACGGGTCTTGTATTTACTGGCGGCGCGATTACCACGTCAGGAACAATTGTAGCTGGTGGCACGCTGGCAATTACGGCAGGTGGCACGGGCGCGACTTCTGCTGCTGCTGCACGCACAGCCTTAAATGTTCCGGCTCGTGATGGATCTGGCGCTACTGGAACCGCATGGCCGATAGGCATTACAGGTAATGCGGCAACAGCTACAAGCGCTACCACGGCCGGCAGTGCATCCACAGCGACCTTTGCTACCACGGCGGGCAATGGTGGTGTTACTTCCGTCAACGGCCTGTCCGGTTCGGTAACGATAACCAATATCGTCGGCAACGCCGCTACCGCAACGACTGCGGCGAACGGTGGCGTGACTTCGGTGAATGGCAGTACCGGCGCTGTAACAGTGACGAACATTTCTGGTAACGCTGCGACAGCAACGACTATTTCTGGCGTTGTCGCAATTGCGAACGGCGGCACTGCGGCGAGTTCTGCCGCTGCTGCGCGTACCAACCTTGCCGTTCCGTCACTGACGGGTACCGGTGCTTCTGGAACTTGGGGTATTAATGTTTCTGGCAATGCTGCAACTGCTTCAAATGGTGGTGTGACCAGTGTTAATACTGGCACTGGCGCAATAAATTTTGTGGGCGCCATAGATGTGGTTGGCGGCACTAAGGCAATTTTAGTCAGTCAGGTGGGATCAACGATCACGCTTACCCGACAAATAACAGCCTCAGACAATAGCTCAATCCATCCGCACAGCCGTATCGAAATGGCAAGACGCTGGTACGAATTCTGGAAGCCTAAATTTAAATGGCTGTGTGATATTCGTTTGGGTGACAAGGTTCGCGGTCAGAACGGTGCTGCCGAAGTCTTGGGTATCTGGCGCAACACCCTCATGGAAAGAGCGCTGTGGGCGGTGAACGGGGTTGCTTGCACGCCGGGACACATATTCCCTACGCCTAACGGCTGGGGTGCCCCAAGTCCTAAACACTATATCGAAAACTCCCATGGCAAGAAACGTGCCGTTAAAGGCATGAACGGGGTCTTCATGACGGAATGTTTGATAGGCGATCCGGACAATATCGAAAAGCTGGAGGTCGGTTCCAAAGTGTTAAGTGCTGATGGTTCATGGATAGAGATTGAGCGGCTCGAAGCCTTCAATGTTTCAGGCAAAAACAAACGCATCACCATGAATCAGGAAGTCTTAGCGCTCTATCTCGATAACAGTGATTTTTTCTATTCAGACGGAATCGCCGTCGCTACGTTGGCATAGGGGTAAACATGGCCGGACTAATCTCAACCGCGATGGGTGGAACGACTGCTACCCCGATGCTAGGCGATAACCAGTTAGCCACGGCTAACGCTGTCGGTTACGACCCAGAAAAAAGAACGGTAGACGCAGCCAAAGAAACCGTCTCCGGTCAACTGGATACCCTGCTTAAGTCAGGTTCGCCTTATCTGGAGCGTGCCAAAGCAGGGGCTATGGGCACGGCGAACAAACGAGGATTGCTCAATAGTTCAATCGCAGCAGGCGCGGGTGAGGCGGCGGCGATAGATGCGTCCCTGCCTATAGCGAACGCTGATGCTAATGTTTACGGAACGGCTTCGAGAGACAACCAGCAAGCCGGTAATACCGCGTTGCAATTCGGTGCAGGCGCTACCAATACCTCAAATCTCGCCAGTGCTGACGCGCAAAACAAGTCTGCATTGACCAATCAGATAGCGGGTAACGAGCGCACCTTGCAGGAACTACGTGGCACGCAGGCGAAAGAACTGGCCGGCATGGATGCGGCCTCGCAGAAAGAATTGCAAGGGATGCGGGGTACGCAGGCGGTTGATATTGAAAACATCAAAGCTGAAAACCAGCTTGCCTTACAGGAACTGAAAGGCGGGCAGGCTGAAAGCATTGTTGGTATTGAAAACGAATACAAGAATTTGCTGCAAACGAATACTTTGGCGTCCGGTATTTATTCAAACCTGTTAGCAGCCATGACTACTGTTGCTAACAGTTCAACCATGGATACCGCGGCCAAACAACAGGCGGTGACGAATATGCAGGCTTGGTTGCAAGGCGGGCTTGGACTAATCGGCGGTATCTCAGGTCTTGACCTGCAATCACTCTTGGACTTCGGATAATGACACTTCAAGACTTCGCACGGCAGTTAGGCTACACCACGACAGAGGATGAAGGCGGGCGTAATACCTGGTTCAACGGCGAGCAACGGCTTGGCGTAGAAGGCGCTTCAGACGATCCGCTGGCTAACCTTGGCGAGTGGTATCAGCGGTTCTCCGGCGACAAGGATGCGCAAGGCCGTCAAATATGGGGCACAGAAGCATTTGAAAAACCCGGTGGCCCAGGCTCTACATTTCAAGGACCGAACGGTGAATCTCGCTATCGTTTAGGCGCTGACAATTTGGATGCCAAATACCGTGCTGTCGGTGGGACTGACGCTGATTTAACCTACGATGAAAAGACTGGTTACAGCATACCCATGGCGTTGCAGGACGAGTGGGCGAAGAAGTGGCAGAAAGACAGCATGTTGGAAAAAGTCGCCAACAATATGCCGGTTATTCTGGGAAGCATATTGACTGGTGGTGCGGCAACTGCCGCCGCTGGTGGTGCGGCTGGCGGGCTTACTGCCAGTACGATAGGTGGTGCTGTCGGCGGCGCTACTTACGGCGGTTTCAATACCGGAAGTTTTGATGCGAAAGGTGCCGCGATTGGTGCTGCTACGGGTGCCGCAGGCGGGGCCGCGAAAAACCTTATCGGCGGTTTCCTGACGGAGTCAGGACTGTCGCTAAAAGACATGGGGATAGATACCGCATCATTTTTCGATAACCCGTCTTTCCAGAATGTTTCGATGGATGCGAGTGATTTAGGAAGTTCTATTTCTCCAGAAGACATAGCCTCATTAAATGAAATGGCAGATACATTCGGTGCTGGCGCAACAACGACCAGCGGTATCAGTCCGTCAGACATCGCCGGTTTGGATTCTGCCGTAAATGAATACAACGGGTATGGAACGCCAAGCACAACGAATGACTATGGCGTAAATTCTGGCGGCAATAGTTTGGGCGGTAATTATTCTTATGGCGTTGAGCCTACTGGTAGTGGTGTATTCAATGCCGCTGGCGCGGCCGCTGGTGGCGGAATAATCTCAGAAGCACTTAAATTTGTAAAAGAAAACCCGATGGCAAGTTCCATTGGAGCGAGTCTTGTCGGAGGACTTATTCAAGGCGCGATGGCTCCCGGTGCCGCGAAAGCCAAAGCCGAGGCTGAAGCGGAAGCATTACAACAACTGGAAGACCATCGTCGCACAGCAACCAGTCTTAACGGTGTGAACTTTAATGTGACACCAACAGGAAAAATGCTAAGAACACCCATGCAGCTAGACCGGAGACTACGATGATCGAGCAAGCCATGGCTGAAGGTATGCCGCAAGGTGCGCCACAAGAATCCCCCCAAGGTGCGCCGCAGGAGGCACAAGGCGAGAACGATCCCATGTTGAGGGCGACGCTGGCCGAGCGCAAGATTCTCTACACACAACCTACTTCGGACAAAGTTTTACAAATCTTACAGGGTTCACAAAATGCAGGAGAGTCATTGGCGGTTGCTGCGGGCATGGTACTTAAGGCTATGTCGCAGGCGACGAAGGGCGGTAAGTTGCCAGGGCAAATAGCCGAACCATTGATTGACGTGCTGCTGAAAGACCTCGCCGAGTTAGGAACTGCGGCTGGCATGACAGTCGCTCCTGAAGACGTGGAGATGGCGAAACAGGCGCTTACGGGTGGCGGACAACCTCAACAACCACAGCAGCCACAGGAAGCACAGCAACCACAAGCACAACCCGCACAGCCGCAAGGCTTAATCTCAGGCGCAATGGGAGCATAAGAACATGGGCGGAATTATTGCGAGCGGCCTTGCTGGTTTCGGTGGAGCCTTACAAAACGTAGGGATTCTGGCGCTTAAAGAACAGTTGGACGAACAACGCCAGACTAGACTTGCCGAGTTACAGGCTAAAAGCCGTGGTGAGGAACAGACTCGCGCTGGCGAGATTCATCGTGAGAACGCTACGCATGCGGATAATCTGCAAAACGCAGATCGTCGGGCTATCGGTGCCGAGGTTTCTAAATACGCTCAACCGCGTGAAGAAACGCTACCTCCAGATCAAGCCGGCCCGGTCGGTACTGTTACACCAACCCCACAGCATATCAATGAACGTGGCGGACTGATCGCCTCGCGTATGGGTAGGCCGGACATTGCGGCTCAATACCGCGCTGCCGGAGAACCGGGATTCCGTGAGCAACATCAGATCACGGGCGACGCACAAGCGGATCGTGACGCACGCCAAGCCGCTGCTGCCAAGGAACTGAAGCAAACACCTCCAGCAGAAGGCGCGTCCGTTGAACGTCTGCGTGAAGCGCAAGCCAATTACTACGATGGCGCTAAAACGGAGCGTGACCTTGCCGCAGCCGCTAAATCCGGAGAAGGCAAACGAGACAAACCGAAAATCATCAAACTGGAAGACGGTAAGTTGGTCGATGAAAAGACCGGCGCTCTTGGTGAGATTAAACCTGGAGAGCCGGCCAAAAAAGGCGAGACTCGCTGGCTTGGTCCTAACGATTCTGACAAGCCCGAAACCAACTCACGTATTGTTTGGACTCTGGACGGCAAGGTTCTTCCCGGTGGATTGGATGACCTGTATGGCGGTGGCCGTGCGCCGGCTGGCCCTGCCGCACAATCGGGAGCGCGTCCTCCTTCCCCCGCATCCATCCAAGCGGCGCAAGACGATCCAAGTCTTCACGCAGAATTTAGGAAAAGGTACGGCAAAGAGTTGGCGGATCGTTACCTGAAAGCGGCTCCCGCTAAAAACGATGCCGTTCCAGGTGCGAGACGCAGGCCAGATGGAACACTGCAATTTGACGACAAGGCTCCCCCTCGCGTTCCGTTCATAGGCGGTTAAATGGCAAGCATCTTTGACGAACTGGACAACCAGTTCTACAGCGCTAAAGACCGCATTCCTTCTGGCAGTCCGCGTGAGTTCGCTGATAGCGTCGCGCCGATGTTGCAGCCGGTTGCCGACCGGCTTGGCGTTGACCCTTATTTACTCGCGGCGCAATTCGGCCTTGAAACAGGCTGGGGCAAAAGCGTAATCAGGGGAACTAACAATCTAGGCAATATCAAGGATTTCTCTGGCTCTGGTGTTGCTGCAACGGACAACATGACGGGAAGCCGTGACAAGTATCGCGCCTACGATTCTCCCCAAGCATTTGCGGATGACTACGCGACACTCATTGAAAAACGCTATCCGAATGCTGTAGGCGCGGGAGATGACCCGGTAAAGTTTGCTAGTGCGTTAAAAGCCGGTGGATATGCGGAAGACCCGGCATACGTGTCTAAGATCGAAGCGGCGTACAAGGCTGTGAGAAACGGCGAAGCCAAGCCATCTAAAAGCGTCTTCGATGATCTGGACGACCAATACTACAAACAACAAACGCCCAAGGCTCCGGTATCTATCAAGCGCTCTGCTGGCGAAGCCATATCTGACGTAACCAAATCCGTAGCGCAAGGCGTAGGTCAGACGATTGAGGGAATAGGTACGCTGTACGGCCTAGCTTCAGGCGATATGAACAATGGTCTTCGAGACCTCGGTAAAACCACTGGCGACTATTGGGAAAACGCTCGAAGTGAGGGATTGAAGGAACGCGAAGTTCAACGTAAGCAGCGCATAGATTCTGTCGAAACCAATGCCGGCAAGTTTGGCACAGCGATCTGGGAGACGGTTAAAGACCCTGCATTACTCTCTACGATCATCGGCCAGAATATCCCCATGCTGGTGCCTGGTGCGGTCATAGGCCGTGCGGGACGCGCTGTGGGGGCTGCTGCCGGCCTCGGAGAAAGAGGCGTCAATCTTGCAACAGTAGGCTCTGCAATAACGGGTAACGCCGTCATGCAAGGCTCCGACGTAGCAGGAGATGCGTACGACAGCGCCATGGCACTCCCGCAAGAACTGTGGGAAAAGAACAGCGCGTACCTGACGCTCAGCGAACAGGTAGGTCCGGCCAAAGCCAAAGAGTCGATGGCGCGTGACATGGCCCTGAAAGCGGGTGTCTACGGCGCTCTAATATCTGCCGGTGTAAATTCAATACCCGGTATGCAGTCTGTTGAAAAGCTGCTTACCGGAACGCTCCGCGCCAGCGGTCAAGGCGCCGTAAAAGGCGCTTTAGGCGGAACCCTGAAGGAAGCCGGAACCGAGGCGATTGAGGAAGGCGGCGGCAAAGCAGTGGGAAACCTTGCCCTCCAAGCCGTTGATCCTACCCGTCCTCTGGATAAAGACGTGGCGGAAGCGGCTGGATTAGGCGCTGCTGGCGGTGGCCCGTTCGGTGCTGTAGCCGGAGGGATACAAGGCCGCGTCGCGCCCGCAGCGCTCCAGCGCGAGCCTACCCTAGCGCCCACGGTCCCGCAGCGCGAGCCTGTCACGACAGCCGAAGGCGTCGCCCGCGTCCAAGCCGCCCCCACAGTAGAAGCCGCGGCAGAAGAAGCCGAACGCGCCATATTTGCCCCACTGGAAGGCGATGTAGGTAAGACCGTTGCTGAAGGTCTTTCCATTCCCCGTATCGCTGGACTACTTCCCGCTCCCAACGAAGCTCTACCAGTTACAGCACAAGGTCAGGCCATCACGCCTGAACAGGCGGCAACTGTTCAAAATCAACAACTTACAGAACGCCTTGACATAGACCGCGACGGACTCGGTTTAACGCCTGACGTACAACGTGCCCAAGTAGCTCGTGCGGAATCTGCACAAGCTGAAACAGCCATTCAAATCGCCTTCCAGCAGGCACAGGAACGCGCCGCAGCACGGCAGACGGCAGAGACATCCCAACAGGTAGAAGCGCCTGCCCCTGTAGCCGCGCCAGTTAGTGCAGAATCCACACAATCTCCTGTAATTTCACACCCCCCTGTGAATATTTCACACCCTGTTCAGGAAACGCGAACAGCGGCTAAGAATGAACAGCCAACATCCGATGTTGTTCCACAAAAGGCATCTGGCGGAGTGGGTGACTTTGTAGGAACCGGTGCAAAAGCCAATATTCCGGCAGGAAAACAGCTAAAAGCACCGGATATTTCCACGTCCGAGACTATTCCGCAGAAAAGTCCAGAGGCAGACGGAATCCGCCCGCACCTTGAGACACTCGTCAAACGTCGCGCCGTAGCAAAACAACTCGGCTACGAACGCACATTTAACGCTGCCGTGGAGAAGGCTAAAGCGGCGATGAAGGGGGAAACGATCAATCCCCGCGTGTTCGAGACTTACGCCAAAGCGTTCGCCAAGGATGAGCAATCGGCTAATGCTATGCGGGGGATTGCGGCTGGTATAAAAACAAAGGCGTCGTCTGTGGACGCTGCGGCGAATCAGGCCGCAACATCTGCGGAGAATAAGCTGCCGGAGCCTACCGAGGCGCAGCGTGACGCTGGGAATTTCCCCATGGGTCATACCAATGTCGGTGGCTTGGACATCTCTGTTGAACATCCGGCCGGCACGAAGCGTCGCCCAGAGTGGCCTACGCTTGATTCACATTACGGTTACGTGAAAGGCGTCGCTGCGCGTGCTCCCGATAAAGAGCATGTAGACGTTTTCGTTAAACCCGGTACGGCTGAAGATTATTCCGGTAGCGTGTTTGTGGTTGACCAAAACCACGAGGACGGAACCTACGACGAGCCGAAAATAATGGTAGGCCACGCCACAGAAGCAGAAGCACGCGAGGCGTATCTAAAGAATTATACGAAAGGCTGGAAGTCTCGTGTACGCGGTATCACTCCGCTTACGATGGACGAGTTCAAGGCCAAGCTGAATGACGCTAACGGATTCAGCAAGCCGCAAGTTGCCGAAACCCCAGCGCCAGTCGAAGCCAAACCAGAACCCGCCAAGCTTGACAAACCCGCCACAGAAGTTGACAAAGCGCAAGACCTATTAGCCGGTATTTCCAAAGCCATCGCTGACGGCATGGCCGAGGGGATTAAGGCGGCTACGAATCAGTTTACGGAACCAGTTAAAAGCTCACCTGAAGTGAGTGTTTCAGAGGAAAAGCAAACCAAACTCTCCCGCACAGAAGAACGCACGCCGGGTCTTGCCATCCGCGACGCCCAAGCCGTCTTCGACCGCGTAGCCAAGCGGTATAAGAATCTCCCTCCGGTCACTATCCTAAACAGTCCTGACGAATTACCCAATCGCGTAAAAGGCTTGCGTGAGGATATTCAAAAAGCACAAGCGTGGGAAGACGTAGAAGCTGCATATTACGATGGGGAAATCTTCGCCTTTGCGGATAATGTTAAAGACGAAGCACGTTTTGAGCATGTGCTATTTACGCACGAACTCACCCACTATGGTTTAAGGGGTGTTCTAGGTACAACGCTGGACGCATCCTTAAACGGACTCATGGCCCGCAGTCCTGAACTGCGTCGTAAGGCTACCGAGCTTCGTAAAAAGTTAAACCTTGATTCCAACGTATCGGCTATGGAAGAAGCGTTAGCCGACATGCCGACGAGCGAACTCCTGCAACTGAAGGGTATCGACAAACTCTTATCTACATTAAGAAACTGGCTGAATAATCACGGCTTTACCAAACTTGCTGAACGCCTAGATACAATTCTAACCAATCGTATTGGCGAAGAAAAAGCGGCTGATGCGTTGCTGAGTGATATTGTAAAAGCTGCTAGGGACTTTGCTAGAAACGGTAAACCCTCAAGCCAGATATACATGGGCGGCACTAGGTTTGCTGGTGTTTTCCCATCGCAGACTAACTCGCCTGAATTTAAGAAATGGTTCGGCGATAGCGTGGTGGTAGATGATGACGATAAGCCACTGCGCGTGTATCACGGCACGCATGCCAACTTTGATACTTTCGTTGAAGGCAATAACCTAGAGAACTTTGGCGGATTATTCTTCACGAACGATCCTAGTGTAGCGTCTAGGTACGCTGGCGTTGATGAGAATTTTCCAGCGGCCGAAGTTGGTTCAATAATGCCGGTTTACCTAAAACTGGAAAATCCGCTAGTAATAGATTTCAAAGGCAGTAAGGACGGCAGGGCTGATGCGCTGCTCAATGCGCGGGCTAATGGGCATGATGGGGCGATTCTTCGCAATAGCTTCGACGCTGGTGGTGTGCAAGACCAGTATGTAGTGTTCAATCCAGAACAAGTTAAATCCGCTATAGGCAATCGCGGTACGTTCGATGCGAACAATGCTGATGTGCGGTTTAGCCGTGCCTCATGGGACGCACCAGAACCGACCAAACTAGACAATGTAATTTACTCCCTGCAAGACAAACACATAGATACTCGAAGGGTAGTCCAAGCGATTAAGAAAAACGCAACAAACTTGGCCGACTCTGTAGACGTGTATCTTCAGGAAGAACTGTTCCACGGGCGCACGGCAAAATTAGTTGAAAGTTTCCTCTCCAAAGAGCTGAATCCGCTCATGAATCAGATGAGCATGAGAGGCATTAAATCCAAGGACGATATTAAAGCCTTCGAGAAATACCTACACGCCCGTCATGCTCAGGAACGTAACGAGCAAATAGCAAAAGTTAATCCGGCCATGCCTGACGGCGGGTCTGGTATGACGACCAAGGATGCTAAGGATTACATATCCAGCCTAGACCCTGCCAAGCAAAAGGGTTATGAAGCGCTGGCGAAAGCAGTTGATGCCATCAATGTAAAAACACGGCAGTCATTAGTAGACTATGGATTAGAGTCTCAGGAAACAATCGACGCATGGAACAATGCCTATAAGCATTACGTTCCGCTACAGCGCGAGGACATGGAAGGCGGGCCGGGACTCGGACAAGGCTTCACGGTTAAAGGCTCTGCCAGCAAACGTGCCACAGGTTCCAAGAAAACCGTTGTGGATATTCTGGCTAATATAGCCATGCAACGGGAAAAGGCGATTGTCCGTGGCGAGAAGAACAAAGTAGCAAATGCTCTAGTAGGACTTGCTACAGCTAATCCAAACGCTGACTTCTGGGAAGTGGATAACCCGCCTAAAATCAAATACATCGACCCGCGTACAGGGTTAGTCAATGAAGCCGTTGACCCCATGTATAAGTCACGAGATAACGTGGTTACGTCACGTACGCCTGATTCCACGGGGGCAATCGTAGAACACGCAGTAATATTCGATGAAGGCGACGAACGAGCGGTACGCATGGCGAAGGCTCTGAAGAACCTGGACGCCGACCAGCTTGGCGAAGTGCTTGGTACTGTAGCTAAAATGACCCGGTACTTCGCTGCGATAAACACGCAATATAACCCCATCTTCGGCGTAGTGAACATCGTGCGTGATACTCAGGGCGCAATGCTGAACCTTTCTACTACTCCGATAGCAGATAAGAAAGCCGAAGTCTGGAAGAACACGCTTTCAGCATTACGTGGGATTTACATTGATTTGAGAGATACACGGGCTGGTAATCAGTCCACGTCTGCATGGGCGCAGCTATTCGAGGAATTCCAGAACGAAGGTGGGCAGACGGGTTACAGGGATATGTTCCGCACGTCGAAAGACCGTGGCGAAGCTATCGAACGTGAAATTACCAAAGTCTCCGAGGGTAAGTTAAAACAGTTTGGACGTGGTGTATTCGATTGGCTGTCGGACTATAACTCCGCACTGGAAAATGCGGTTCGTCTGTCAGCTTACAAGGTCGCTAAAGATGCTGGAATATCTAACCAGCAAGCGGCAAGCATCGCAAAAAATCTGACGGTCAACTTTAACCGCAAGGGCCAGGTCGCCTTGCAAACTGGAGCCTTGTACGCATTCTTCAACGCTTCGGCTCAAGGTACTGCGAGACTTGCGGAAACCCTCAGAGGTCCGGCCGGCAAGAAGATTATATCCGGTGGAATTATGCTAGGCGTGGTGCAAGCGTTAGCCCTAGCCGCGGCTGGATTCGATGACGAGGAGCCGCCAGACTTCGTACGTGAGCGTAACTTTATTATCCCGATAGGCGACAAGAAGTACCTGACCATCCCCATGCCTTTAGGCCTTCACTTCCTGCCAAACTTAGGACGCATTCCTGCCGAGTTCGTGTTATCCGGATTTAAAAACCCGGCAAAGCGCATAGGATCGTTGTTCAACGTATTCGCTGACACGTTCAACCCGATAGGTAATGCGGGACTGTCATTGCAGACTATCGCGCCTACGGTAATTGATCCACTGGCAGCGTTGGCAGAAAACCGTGACTGGACGGGTAAGCCTATCGCCAAACAGAGCAACCCGCTCGCTCCTACCCCAGGACATAGACGCGCCAAGGATACCGCCAGCGCCTTCAGCAAAGCCGTCTCAGAGGGCTTGAATTGGGTATCCGGAGGGACGGACTTCAAACCCGGATTCTTCAGTCCTACCCCTGACCAACTGGATTACCTGATAGGACAGGTCACAGGGGGTCTAGGACGCGAGGCGATGAAAGTTGAGCAGACCGTAGGCAGCGGGTTTACGGGAGAGGAACTGCCCCCCCACAAAGTCCCGCTGGTAGGCCGTTTCTACGGCGATTCTGAAGCGGGTTCCAGCCAAGCGGCGCCGTACTACGAAAACATTAAACGACTGAACGAGCACGAGGCTGAGATTAAGGGCCGTCGCAAGAGTGGACAACCAGTAAATGAGTATCTCAGTGACAATCCCGAAGCAATGTTATTCCAGCTAGGAAACAGTGTTGAGCGGAAAGTCGGCGAGCTTCAAAAACGCAAGCGTACCTTGCTGGAAAACGACGCCCCACGAGAACAGGTCAAAGCTATCGAGGAACAGATCAAGCAGCAGATGAAAACGCTCAACGAAAGAATACGCCGCGTTCAGGATCGAATAGCAGCATAAAGGCGTAGTACACGGCTGGGGCAAGCAACAGCGCCCACATGACAAGGAGATGGTTTTCTCTCTGTCGCTCGTTGGTTCGAGTGAAATAGATGGCCAGGACGATTAGCCATACTACCGCTAGGGCTTCCATGGGCCATATTATACGCCATGTACGCTGCGGAGAAGATGGGGATTAAGTAGGTTTGCGCACGATTTTGTAACTGCTTTCAGAGCCTGATCCTATTATCTGAATCATCCCGCCTCCCCAAAAGTACATTGACGGGTAATGCTGGTAGAAATTGCCGGATAGGGGAGTTGCATAGAATCTGGCTAAAGTGTCCTCCCATGAATAGCCCTTCCTCACACTCACCGGCATCAAAGAAGAAGCTCTTACGATAGCCGGAGCGGTTAAGGTGGCAATGCATACCGACAGGAAGGAGCGGCGGTTCATGGCTTCTGACCGCTTTTGTCTAGCTTTTTAGCATATCCCAAAATGGGCGCGTCCATTTTATCGAGTATTGGATTCGCGCTCTCCATAAGATTGAGAAATGAAGCGAAATCCTCTGGACTCAACTCTGCTTTAGCAAGGGCTATAGACTGCTCTCGCAAATCTTTAAAAAAGTTACGCAACACTCGTTCACAATTCATTTAGACCATCCCTCGTTCAATACTATAGGTAACGATGGCCGGCGCATGGCTTCCTTTTTGTCGGAGACTGACTTGCGCAGATTCCAGCCCAAGTCGCCACTAACATTTTCCAGAACATACTCGTACGCTTTTAAAATCAGTCCTTGCTGGCGAAGCTGGTCTAACAAGAACTCGAATTTACTGCTACGCCATTCAAGATGCTGCCTTGACTGTTGTTTTATCGTGGCCTTGTGTTGCTTAACTTCCGCCAGCACCGCCTTGAGGCGGGATTCAAGTTCACCACTGCGGATACCCTCCTTTAAGCAGGCGGAGCGTGCGGCTTCCAGTTCGGCCTCGGCGAGTTCGGCACGCTTCTGAGTTCTTGCCATTTCATCAGCGAGAACAGTTACGGCTTGCAGCGGATTTGAGAAACAATATGCTTGCGGCCAGTAGCCCATTATGTAATCAACGATTTGCTTAATTTCTCCTTGCGCTTCGTCACGTTCGCGCAGAGCGGCGGCGAGTTCACGCTCAAGCTTTCGGCCTAAGTCTTGGAGAATAAACCTTCCCTTTGGCCTAACAATTTTGTCGTCAACATCGAACAGGCCGACAATTAAACCTCTGTCGCTTCGTGGCGTTTCCCCACCCTCACGCGCAGGCTCGGCTTGGGCTGCTGCGCCTTGCATGTGACTTAATTTCGTTAAATAATCCGGAAGCGCCACTTCGTGCCTGGTAAACATTGGATACCCTTTGACTGGATTGTCCACGCAGCTGCACATCACGATCATTCCGTTGTAAACGCCTTCGTTGTAGCAGCGCATGTAGGGGTCTGGTTCGTCTCGTGCCGCTTCTGCAAACTGAGTTTTGAGTATGTCGGCGTGGCGTTCGATCAATGGCATGGCTGCTGCGGGCGGTGCGCGGCAGAGTGGGACATCGAAGAAACTCAAATCCTCTTGCGCACCGACTATGACTTTGTACCTATTTGTTATTACAGATTCGGCGCTCGATGTCATCCAAGCCACCGGCTCGCCAGGTGGATGGCGGTAGAGCGGAACGCATCCATCGCCACAGTATTCGTTTCCATCCGCTTTTGGATAGAATTCACATTCATCTTCATGCCAGTACCCGAATGGCTCGCCTCCTTCCATTGTTCTTACCTTATCTAAAAAGTCGCATGTAGGTTGCTCACTCGCTGACGCGGCGAGGGCTGCGTCAATTTCGGTGACAATAAGTGTCGCTTCTGCGGCATCACAAGAATTCAGCAAATGATTCCTGATTTTTTGCAGCAGGTCCGGCAGCACTTCGCGTGCGGCGAGGGATTTGGTCATTTGAGCTTGCCATCCGCGTGCAGTTTGTTTAAAAGTAGAACTTGTGAATGCACGCATGATTCAAGCACTGCAAGCGGCATATTTATGACAATGTCAGTTCTACCGTTAGCGAGACGTTCAACTACTTTTACTCGATCTTGATCGTTGTCGCCTGTGTTGCAAATATCATCTGCGTATGGCTTCATCCACTTCGGCATTTTCCATTTTTTCATTTCACCCTTCCTTTTTCGGCGTCAATAGCAGCGTCAGCTTCGTCACCTTGAAGCCATGACGTTGTGATTTGCGATTCAACGGAATCTTCATCCTCGTCCTCGCAAAGCCAGTTATCCAAGGCGATAAATGGATGCCCGTTATCATCACGATCTGCCGTATTACGCAGCCAGCGATAACGCGCAGCATCGGCTTGCAGGGCGGCTACATAATCAAATACAGCCTTGCGCTTTGCGCCATAGCCAGCAATGGATGGCTTATCGGAGTCCGCAGCGTGCATCATTGCATTCAGCAGGTATTCAAACGTGCGATCAGGTGCAGTCATGATTGCGTTCCTTTTTCGGCGTCGATTGCCAGAAAAACATCTATGTAGCCACGGTTAGGTTTGTCTCCACCTTGCGCTAATCCTGCTTTGTAAGCTCGGTATGCTTCGATCAGTAGCGCAGCATTGGCTTGCAGGGCGGCTATCTGCCAGTCAAGCTCCTTAAGTAAGTCGGCAACGCTGTCGCCGTGACCAGTTGCAAAACTGTTTTTTATCATCCATGCAGCAACTTCTTGCTTGGTGGAGGCCATCTGCTCGGTGGCGGCGAGGTGTAGGAGTTCGTACGACTGAACTAATACAAAACGCGGCTCAACGCCGGTTTCGCAACGGTATCCGTCTGCGTCATACAGTTTCGGCTCATCCGGCAGTCCTGCGGGCGCGGCTTGTTTCAAAATGGGCACTCGCTAGGGTTAGGCACTAAGTCTAATTCAGGCGTCTTTATCATGGCGTGACCCATTTCTGCCCGCCACTCTTGCCAAGCCGCAGAAATAGCGCCAGTTCCGGGAAAAATATCATCAAGCGTGTCAGTTGGTTCCGCCCCAAGCATTTCAAATGCCCAGCGTGCCACAGCTCGCGGCTTTGCTCCGGTGAGTCCTTTTTTCATGGTGATGGACTCCGATACCCAATCGCGCATGACAATGCGGCCGCGAACTACCGGCTTACGAACAGCCCGCACTATTACCGGCTCCCAAGCGTAGGCAACGCTGACGTTTTTCTTGAACGCAGCAAACGGCTTTACCCATGCCATCAGGCGACAGTCGCTAGGAATGAGCGGCAGGATTCCCCCAAGCGTCGTGCTGGCGGTGTGCAGAACAAACCCATCGTAATCGGCTATCAGACGCGCCACTAATGCAACGTGGTCTACTTCGCCAGCGTAGTCGGCATGGTCTTTGTAAAGATGCGAGCAGCCGGGATATGGCGGGTCGGCGTAGGCGATTCGTGCAATCGCGGCTGGTTTCATTTCAGACATATTTATCCTATGGGTGCGCGGTCAGGGGTGGCGTAAGGCCCGCACAATGCGTAAACGGCGTTTTGAACTAAAGCGTCTGGATCAAAATCGCTCCCCTTGCCGTTCATCGTCGCGCCACGAATTGCGTAACGAATGGCGGCTATCACTTCTGCTTGGCTGTGATGATCCAATATTGGATGCGGTGTATCGGCGCTGGTATCTCGCACTGAATCCCATTCTTGGCACCGAGGCGCATATAGCCAATGGTCTTTAGGGAGCGGAAACGATACCGTGCTGAATGCTGAACCGTCAGGCAAAACCGTTACTTTGTTGTTCATATTTCTCTCTACGCTATCTAAATGCGTGCGGCTACATCATTAAATGCAAAAAGTGTTCCACCACAGCGCCAACGATGTAGCAAAGTAATCCGTAGCAAACTATTCGCAGAAGCGGGCGCGTCAGTGGCTTGCCGTCAATAAGGATTTCAATGCTCATTTTTTCCTCTACGCTATAAATGCGGGTGGTCAGGGGGTGGCGGTATAGTTTTTGTGCTTCGCCGCCATGTGCCGCGCTAGCTGTGAGAATGTCCGGTTACAACAGGGGCACGTACCGGCAGCGACCCGTTTTTTAAGGTTCGCAGTCTTGCGCTCTAGCTTTACCTTTTCCGCTTCGGCTTCATTTAGGCGTGAACGGGTCGTAAAGTGTCTCGACTTTTCTTCCTCAAGCAGCCGTTGGTATTTTGCTGCGTCGGATTCTCTGTAAACCCGCTGGTGCCCGTTTGGGCAATACCATTCCTCGCCAGTCTTTTGTTTTTCTGCGCGCCAATCTTCGGGAGCCGCGAAAGATATGCCGCACTTCCCGCAATGCATGTCGGTAAGCTCAATGAGTTTCGTAACTGCGTATCCCATAAAATCCCCTCTACGCTAACTGCAACAATGTTGATTTAATTGAACAAAAATTCGGGTAAAGCGGCCAAGAAGATTTCTCTACGTTGCCTCGTAACGCCTTGATTTTTATAGACCTGATTCCCGGAAATTGGGAAAGGTTTTGTAGATGACTGCCGAGAAAATTAGGCAGTGAAATCAGAGAATTACGTGCGATCAGTGCCCATTTGATGGGATAATAAAATGGCATTGTTTTATAAGGACTTTTTGACATTCGTTTGTTTAGTTCTCTCCGTTTGGATATTCTTAATCGGGAAAACTACCTGTGGCTTTCTCAAATATCCGTCCGTCGTGCGCGAGTCCGAATGACCTAACCTGCCTTGCGCTGTCGGTGCGTCGTCGCTGGCCGACTTTGCGCGAATGTCATGGAATCGCACATCCTGAATACCGGCTTTCTTCGCGCCCTCGGCGAAGGCTCTGGATACCGTTATTTCGTTCATTGGCGTGCCGTTGCGGTTGCAGATGACCGTCAGCCCTCGGACGCCACCCGGCAACGTCCTGGCGCGTTCTATGACCACTTTAACCTCGTCTGAAAGCTGGTAAGTTATTGGCTTTCGGGACTTTGGCGGTTGGAAGCTCAGAATGCCGTCCTTAATGTGGCTGAATTTCATCGTCACCACGCCGGACACGCGCAGCCCCAGCAGGTACGCGAGGTCTGCGGCCACCTGATAGACCGGCTTTAACTTTTCGCGGATTGCCAAAAACTCACTGTCATTCAGGTATCTGTCACGCTTCGACTTGTTATCGAGAGCCATTCCCTGGAACGGGCTTTTCAGAATGAAATCGCGGTCGGACGCCCACTTGTAAACCTGCTTTAGAAATAGCACGCCGTTGCGAGCGCTTTGCTTGTGCGGGTGTTCGTCAATGAATCTGAGCGCCAGTCCTTGCGTCATTTCCTGAATCGGGCAGTCAACGAAAACACGGTTAATCGTATCCTCGGACTGCCGGTAGGATTTCATGGTGTTTGGCCGCAGGGTTATTGGCCGGCTGGAAACGTACTTCGCCATCAGCCAGCCAACGGTGTTGCTCGTGGACGCGACGGCCTCAATCTCCATGTAGCGCCGATAGACGAGGTTCCAGTCTTTGCCCAATGGCTCCCACTTACGGGGCTTGCCACCATAGTCGTAGTAGTAGCGCGGCCCCTGCTTGCGCAGGCGTGGGAAATCCTTTTTCACCGACATAGTTTACTCAAAACCGTAAAGTCAGGTTTCCACGTTGGTTTTCTGGATTGCTGGCCGCCGTAAATGCCTTGGCAAACAGATAGATAGTGATCTCTCGGCAGCGATACCTTTCCGCGCACGATAGTCGCCATTGCAAAGCCGCGCTTGCGCAGTTCGGCTACCTGGCGCTGCGGCTTGCGGTAGCGCGTGAGGTTATTAATCTCGGCGTCGCTTAGAGTCAGGTCAGTCATAGGTAGTCGCGGCTAATAACGGGGGCGGTCATGGTTTGGCGTGTGACATTAGAATTGGTGCGGGCGGGCCAAAGTAGAAAACAGACTTGCTGCCGCATTCACAGCAAATAAATGTGTAGTGATCGCCGCCTATCGAAATGCACTCTGACGTATCGTTCAACGGATTTCGGCAAGTCTTGCAATAGCATACGCACCCGCAGTCTTTAAGAATGCGACGCTCACGCCTAGCCGCTTGTAACTTAGCCCAATATTTTTTGATTGCCATCACGTCTCCTGCGGCACTACGGGCGGCGGTGGTAGCGGCATCCAATATTTAAGTCCGTGAAGGTCGAGCTTCGGGTTTAACGGAGAAAACCACCACTCAGATTTTTTGGATTCATTTTCAGAATGCGGAAGCCAAGTAACTACTAGCGGGAGCATCCCAAACTTAAAGGCAATTATTAGGCTCCCATCCTTCGGCGCTGATTCAATCAGCTTCCATTCATTGCACATCATTTTTCTCCTGCACTACTGGCGGAATTATTGGTTGCCAGTGAGTAATCTGGCGCGATTCATCGCCTGCGTGTAGTCGCATATGCGAACGAATATCTTTGCCGGTAGGACAGGTTACGTATTTATCCTGCCAAATCACAATTATTTGATTTCTGTTATCAGGCGGCAACCGTTTGCGCACATCCACCCACTGCTCGGCCAGCAGCTTTTCGAGGGCGGTCACTTGGCGGCCTTGGATTCTCTGTACGTCAGTATCGCCCGCACGATTCTTTCCTTGGGTGACAATTCCCACGCACGCGCAAACCGATTAGCTATACGCTGAATTTTCTCGTCATCATCGGTGGGGATTTGCTGAATCACATTGGCACCCTGCGCGACCAGCCGTTTATATTCAGTCTTGCTATGCGCTTGGATAGGCAATTCTTTCTCCGGCGTCGGGGAGGTCACTTGGTCTTGTGCGGTTCGTCAGTGAAGGGTTTGAGTGCTTCATCAAGTGCAGAATGACGTGCCTGCTGCCCCGTTTCAGGCTGCGGTTGTGCCTTCAACCACATTTCTTGCGCACACTTAATAGCCCACAAGTGCGTAACCATAAGTTCGTTAAAGCGCTCGCGGGATAAATCTCCGATAGCACCACTCACCCTGTAGTCACCATCACCGTAGCCGGCGCAAAATCCAACCTCAATTAGTGTGTTAAGTCTTGGCATTTATTTCTCCACAAACGGGGCGACGGCGGCGCGTAGCGTTTTCATTTCACTTTCCGGCGCATATTTGATAGTGAACTCTACCTCACGTACCAGCGCGATAATGGCGGGGGCGAGATCTCGCAGACAATCTCGAAGATCATCGTCAGCCTGATTTTTATCCAGTTCACTATCATGTCGTGCCCAAGTAGCGTCGTAGAGGGCCTCCAGCTTCAGCGCGGGCATGGTCAGGCTGATTAAGCGGTCGCAGGTTCAGGCTGGACATTAGGCTGTTTAGCGCCTTCGCCTAGCTGAATCTGCGTAGTCCCAAGACTTATATCTTTCTTGCCGTCCTGCGGAACCTTGCTGATGTCGCTCACGTACTTGTGATACTCGATTTCAACCTGCACGCTTTGCAGGATGGTGTTCGCCATCATTGCGATACTGCGGGCGCGGGCTGGATTGCTCGATCCGTCACGCAGCGATTCCCATTCTTCAAACAGCGCGTCACGAAGTCCTACGGTATTACGCACCAATGTTTTGCTTGTCATTTGCAAATCTCCTAATGTAGTCAGATAGAAAGTATTCAAACCTCAGCCCATTCTTTTTTCCGCCCCGGACTGTTGAAGGGCGGTTTCTACCCTCTACGTAATAGAAGGTATAAATTCTTTTGCACCACTCGGCATTGCAATGATGAAGATAGTTGTCCTTGGATTCGCAGTAAGCCGGTTTTCCGCAAATGCTGCACATAACCCGCGTAGGGATTGGACAATAATTAACATGCGTCAATTCTCGTTCTGCTATTTGCCACCTTTGTGTAATTACATCACCATCAAAAATACCTAAAACCGAATGCTCAAACCAGAGCAATGTCGAAAGGCGTTCCACAGTAATTTCTGGTCGAGATGAATGTTTATTTGCGAGCCTGACAAGACACTGCATTAAAACCTTTTTCGTGATAAATCTGCCACGCGATATGCGGCGCAACACTTTCCAACACCAGTCTATTTTTCTGTGTCTGCTCCAGCGAGTCATGAAGTCTCGACGTTTGGGGTGTCGCGCCATCCTAAATTTGCACCATCCTTGGTGCTTAATATCTCTGCCGCACCCGCACAACACTTCATTTCCGGAAAGGACGAAATTTCGATAGTGAATTACCGTATTGGTGGCGCGACCAGTTTTTTCCTTAATGGTGCGCACGCTTGCCCCAGCCAACGTAAGCAAACGTATCTGATCGTACTCGTCACCGGAAATTAACCTCATCCTTCACTCCCTCGACAGCAGTTGGTTACAATTCCAGCGGCGGAATAATTGGCATCCAGTGGGTGGCATATCTTTCGCCGCCACCAAGAGAGCGCTCGACAGCATTTGTGTAAATGTTTTCAAATGTGGCCCAACCATCAAAAGTGTTGTCACTGCTATACATATACTTCCAACCTGCGCCCCATTTTGCATCTGCTACCCGCTCGCCTTTTTCTAAAGATTTTTGCAAAACATATTTTTCCACTACCCACAAGTCAACAACCGTTCCATCCTTTGGGGCCGTCTCAATTGGTTGCCACAAATCGTTAATGTGTTCGGTCATTTTAGAAAACTCCAGCTTGTGCTGATCGCAGTAATAACTGTATGCATCCTGTCGCGGTTTGTTGCACCAAGTACACAACACCTTGTGATCGTATTCAAAATCGCAGAACCTTATTACTATTTTTCCGCCAGTGTCGTTCTTAATATGGCTCGCTACTTCGTCTGCAACCAGTTGCAAATCGCTGCATTCCGCATACAAATCGTTAGAATGCACACGTAGTACCGTTCCGTAGTATTCGCTGTCATAAGGCAATTGACCGGCCGAAGATTTTCTACAACTGACATCAATAGAAATTCCCTGAATTTTGCAGCCCATACACAGGCACCCTTCAGTCCCAGCTAGTTCAAAAATGCTTAATTTCTTAAGAATTTTAACGGCGGCTCTAGCGTCCATAGCTCAATCCTTAAAATAAATCGTCACAAGTGGATCGCCATGCCGCCACCAGCGTAGGTAATGTTTGTTGCACATACCTCGCGTCTTGGCGTGCGTTTTACAGTCCTTGATGTGACACGTCATGTTATTTCTATTGCCGTAGTTTCTCATTGGCGTGATTCCACAAACTGATATATAGCCGCAACGATAGGCGCGAATTCACCTACGCCGCCGTATCGTTTGCAAAACATAGCGAGCATTTCATACGCGCCGGCTATCTCGTTTTGCCTGCGCTGAATCTCTCTCTGTTTGGCTTCTTCTGCGTCTCTCTCAGCCTTGGCGATGGCTTCGGCGGCTTCCCGTTCCTTGCGTTTAACTTCTTCGGCGGCGCGTCTATCGGCTTCCAACAGGTCACGCTCCGCCTTTAGTTTCGCTTCCTCCGCTTCTCTCGCTTTACGTGCCTCGCGTTCCTGTTCCTCAATACGCATCCTGGAGGCTCGTTCGTCGGCTTCAATCTTGTCCTGCGCGGCTTTCTGCATTGCCTCCAGGTCAGCACGTTGGCGCTCAATCTCCGCACGGTCAGAAGCGAGACGAGCTTCCTCCGCGTCTCTGCGGGCCTTTTCCTCGGCGTCTATCTTGGCCTGTTCCGCTCTTGCAAGAGCTACCCGTTCGTGCATCTGGCGGTCTTCCTCGTCCTTAATCGGCTTGTGAAAAGCATCCTCGTACTCGGCTATCTCGGTTTCGAGTTCCTTGTAGCGGCCGTCGATCAACTTGCTTATGGTAAGTATCGGAGCCTTGCGTTCCTTGCGGGCTTCCTCTGCCTCACGTCTAATCGACCGGA
>Ga0193753_10000266_pt1 | contig 52217 bp, 116 predicted proteins | sample H1c2metaG_FD_144925 | JGI IMG/M metagenome (GOLD analysis project Ga0193753, IMG submission 144925) | Soil microbial communities from a riparian zone of the East river system, Colorado, United States - H1c2 | ecosystem: Environmental > Terrestrial > Soil > Riparian zone | place: USA: East...
GCGAAGACGCCGGGAGCCGACACGAACGCTACCTCCACGGAAAAACAGTTGGGGAGGTTCGGGTCACGGTTCAGCGCGATCCGCATGCTGGCGGACCCGACCGCTGGTGTCTCGGCGTCCCACACCAACGCATTGTAGCCCGCACGATCTACCGGCTTCAGCCCCGCTGTTGCGTCATAAATTGGCATGTCTGACTATCCTCCGTTAGCGTTCGCCAGCGACGTCCGGATGGCGTCCATGTTCATCGGTACTTTTTGAAACCCGTGCGGGAGCTTCTTCTTTTTCTTCAACTCCCGCTTGCTGGCCCGCTTCGGCATCTTCGCCACCGAGATGCCCATCCGCTCCTGAAACTCACGAGCAAGGAAAAGCGCCGTGCCAATGTCGATATCGAGCTGAATCACCGGCATGTCGATATCACCGGGCTTGTTGTCCCGCAAGTCCCGCACGATGTTGGCCCCCCACCGATGATGCCCGTCCAGCACGTAGCCGTCCTTGGTCACCGTGATGGGCGCGTCCTTCATCGTCCCGGCGTCCATACGCTCGGCGATACTCGCGATCTTCACGCCATCCAGTTCATCCTGTGATGCGCGGAGATGCGAAGCCGTCGCACGGGTGGTGGTGGCCTTGACTCCGTTGGCCTCCATCTCGGCAATCCACATGGGGGTCAAGTCGATTTCCGCTTTGGGATTGTCTCGGTCAGCCTCCGGCATCAGGGCCTGCGCCTTGCTCCCCCGATCCACCCACCCCGCGAGCTGCGGCATCTCCACACGGGGGATATCGAGATTCTCGACGGCAAACAAGTTGGTCCCGGCCACCGAAATGGCGGCGATATTCCACACGGGTGGGTCTTCTCCTGCGGCCTTCGCCGCATCGAAGTCGGCTTTGATTTTGGCCACGAGGGTGGAGACTTGATCCGGCTGATCGAGGGTCACGTGCTTGCCTTCTGAGATCAGCTTCGCCGCCTGCTCGATGTCCGCCTTGCAGGGAATAGGATTGGAGCGCGACCCCGGCTGCCCCTCTGGCACCGACTTGTCCGCGTCCTTGCGCTGCTTATCGCGAATCCACCCTTCACCAATCGCCGTGGTCGGCAATCGTGGGGCGTTGGCATTGTGGGTGGGAAGGAGATGTTGGTGGCCTGCGCCGCCCCCGGCCGTGGTCGCTCCGGTGAAGAGCCCAAGCTGATCATGGTAGGGGTTGAACTTCAGCACCCGCGCGTGGGGGAAGGCCGTCAATCGATTGATCCGCTCGGTTAGCTCACGTTTCGACGTGAACGCTCTCGTCAATGGCATGCTTTTCCCCCATGCAAGAGTACTCTGCGGGGGGAGGCAGGCGCAACCCCTTTGTGCAATTGATTGCAGCGATCAGTCGAGCGGGCGCTTCTCCGGCACGATCCGAATGACGGGGGCCTTGGGTACCACCGGGCTCTCCACCGCCAAGGTCACCAGCTCCCCGTGGCGCAACGCCAACCACCGGAGGGTCAGGGACTCCTCCAGCTTGCCCGTGATGGTCAGCGGTCCCTGTGACGTCTCCAGCACGATGCTCACAGGCCCGGTCGTGGGTGGCGGTTGGGCGACACGCACCCGTGCCAACACGATGATGGGGTGGTCGGCCTTCTGCACCTGTGCTCCAGCTCCCACCAGCATCACCAGCATGCCGACCGGCAACACCAACGCCATCGCCAGCTTCATTTGACTTCCTCGGGGAACCACCGGAACTTGATCAGCTCCCACGCCTGATTGCGCGCGGCCAGCGTCGCGCCGTCTTCAAGCGCATTTTGAATCTGCATGAGCAGCAGACGGTCATTGTCCGACAGCACAGGCTCGTTGACCTTCCGATGCTCGAAGCCCGCGATCATCGCCTTGGCAGCCGCCATGAAGAGCCGCTTCCCTTGACGAGACACGAACCACAACTGCTCCGCGAGTGCCTCTTCGTCACTCGTGCGCACGGCCTGCACCGTGACGGGTTCATCGCTGGGTAGGGGCTGGGCCTGTACGGTCTTCATTAGTTGCTCCATCGAGCGGGCAGCTCTCACCGACACGGTGGAGGTACTGTCCGCCTCCTGCCAATCGTACACACCGCTGGCAGACATAGCGAGCCTCACGTGGGGCAATCTCCAGCATCACGCAAAGTGCCTCTCGAAACTTCATTTGCGCGGGCGTACACGCGTGCGCCGGAATGCCACCGTAGATCCGCACCTCCTCCACCGTGGCCTCCTCGAAGGTAGTGCGCACTTTATGAATCGCCTGCTCCAGCGTCAACTGCTCCATCGGTATTCGCCTCGTCAGCTGCGCATACGGCTCATTCCGTAGCGCCTCGCGCTTCTGTCGCGCGGTGAGCGGGATCACGACCCGCCTTCATCACACGCGTGGCAGTGGCACCCCGGTGGGTGCGTCGCTGATCCCCGTGAGGGTTCCTGTGAGGGATTCAGCAGCATGAGAATCTTCCACTGCACCGTGGGGTGTAGGGCGTTCCAGCGCGTTTCCGTCAACACCGGCATCAGGTTGTCCATGGGTGGCCTCCAGCCGTAACGTGATCAACTCTAAGTGTAGTCGCTCCGCGAGTGAGGCAAACACCCGAATGGCTTGTCGAAGGTCGTCGTTCTCTTGCTGAATGCGGCGGATTTTCACATGCAGATAGGCCACCGTCTCAATAATCACGCCCACTCCCGTTCCGATACACGTGATTTTTGATCCACGCTTCGGAGACGGACTGCACCAACTCGGGTCCGTCCCAGAAGCGCCGCCATGCCCATCGCAGGAAGCTCACAGTTCCAACTCGTCGGCGCACGCCACACACAGGGTCTGATCCTGCTTGAGCAGCTTCGCCTCCGATCCGCAGAAGAGGCACTTCGACCCGGCCGGAGCCACGAAGTCGAACGTGTCATAGTGAGCCACGATGTTTTGCTCGATTTCCGCGAAATTGACGGTGTGCATCGCCAAATCTTTCGCCGTCACCGCGATCTGCTCAGGCGTCATCTTCGGCACCACCGTGGCGTACTTCGGCGTGACCCCATCTTCCAAGTTTTCGTAGGTCAAGAACTTCGCCTTCTTCTCCTCCAATATCTTGACGGTCTCGGCGTGGTCGGCATCCGCCAGAATCTTCGCGATGGTCGGCCCCGTCGTGAGACTGCCAAACAGCTGGGCGTTGATCGCGTTCTGCAACTCCGCCTTCGTCACCTTCGACGCGAGCGAATTGAGCGACGTCTCATCCGGGTTCTCCATCGAATTGTAGAACTCTTCGCTGTTAGTGCTCATCGTAAAGGCGGTCGCATCCGAGCCAGACGCCAAGTCGATGGCCTGCCCATCGGCGGTCAAATCATCCAAGATGTGCTTCTTCAGCGTCTGCGCCAGTTCTTCGTCATCAAGAAACGCTTTCTCCAGCTCAGAGTTGTGGGGGTGGGCCGTGACTCCCGGCCCCTGCGAAACATCCTTCAGCTTCACATCCTGCTTCACATCCCCCTCCGTGTTGGCAGCCGCCTTCCATGCCGCCACTCCGGCATCGCCCAGCCACCGCTCGGCGCAGACCGGGCCGTAGCCGACCTTGACACTCCGCTGATCCTCCCCGAGCCCGAGCGTCTTCCCGCAGAAGGCACAGCTCCCGGTCAGCTTGCCGTAGGCTTTCGCCACGCGCGCAGGCTGTTCGGCGAACTTCGTGAGCAGCGCCGTCAGCTCCATCACGATGTCGGCCGGGATCTTCGGGTTCGGCACGAAGCTCCCATCAGGGAACACCTTGCCGTACCACGTGTTGTTCGGATACTTGCCTTCGCCGTTGATGTTGATCGAGCCGGGATTCTTCGCCTTGACTCCCGCCAAGGAGAGCTTCACCGACGCGCCGCTGAGCAACAGCGTGACCTTCGGATATTTCAGCGTCGCTTTGGCGGTCTCGAAGAGCGCCACCACCTTGCTGAACGTGCCCACGTCAATCACCGTCGCCTTGGGCGTGATGGGCTTCGTCGCGCGGAGAATCAGCTTCTCCACATAGGGAGTCTGATACTTCGAGAGCGTGCCCTTCTGTTTGTACTGGGAGATGAGACTGTTGGCGAAGTGCTGGTCGCCGGTCGTCAGCTGGTTCAGCACCGTCATCAGCGTCGTCATCTGACTGTGAAGATTGGTCATTCTCACTCCATTGAGATCCGGGTGACGTGAGCCCAGTATAACCGATGAGCCCGCATTTGTCAAGCCGCTGCGTTTGGCGGGTCATCCGGGTCGTCTTCCTCTTCGTCCGTGATCACCCAGTCTCGGTTCTCGCGCCAAATCACCCAGAATTGGAGAAAACCCATACAAAACCACGGCAGGCTGTGTCGCGCCATCGCTTCCAACAGAAGCACGGTGCCGATGCACCCGAGCAAAACGTTGGTGAGCGGGCTCATTTCTTGGGCTCCACCGGGTCCACCGTCTTGAATTTCATGACGTCGTAGTAGTCGTAGTACGCACGGAACTTCGCCTTGGCGTCATCGGCGTCCTTGCACCCGGCAATGCTGGTCGTCAGCTCCCGCACGCTTTTTGACCCCTCATTCCCGAAGGGGCCATCGTCTTTGGCTCGGACGGTGGCTTTGATGTAATAGGTCATGGATACAGACTCGTCACAAAGGCCGTCAGCACCTGCGTGCGGAGGCACTTCTCACACCGCCATGTGAGCCCGCCGACCGACTGCACCTCCGGCAGGCATTCCTGTTGTGTCATGATTTTACAGGTGGCACACCACATCCGCTTCCAGAAATTTGCCATTCTCGTACTCCAGCGAACAGACGCGCCCCGGCCCACCCCTGTAATGTGGACTCCTGTGGCGCGGAACCGTCGTAAACACGGGTTGGATCTACCGTTGCTGGGGAGTCACGGATAGGGCCATTGCCGCGTCACGGGCTTTCTTTCGTGCCCTCAATCACCAGCGTCAAAATCAACCCGCACGCCTGCATAAATTTGAGGAGGTCGTGCGTGTGCCACGACTCCGCCAACAGCGTCACCGCCACCACCCAGATGGACATGTGCGCCCATTTACTCACGAAACGCCTTCGGGAACGTGGTGGCGAGCACTTCGAGTGCGTGCGTCTGACAGTACTGCTTCGTCAGCGTGGCGGGCGGCTTGCCGTCCGTGTAGGTGAGCAGCACCTTGACGTCGATGGTCGCCTTCTCGGCACATCCCTCCTGATCGCACTGGTCTGTCATGGCTTGTCAATATCCCGATGTTCCACCTCCACGTTCAGCTCCCGCGCGAGCTTGATCGCAAGGTAGACCGAGCGGTGATGCCCGCCCGTGCAGCCAATATACGCGATTTCCGTTCCCGGCACCGTGACCTTCTCCTTCACGTAGTCGTACTTCGCGTAGAAGTCCGGCGTCTTCTGGATATCCAGCTGGACATCGAGGTCCGTGCCGCGTTTGTAGCGCAGCGTCTTGTCATGGTACGGGTTCTTGAACATCTTCCGAATATCTATGACCACGACTCCCGGCACCACGTTGGGGCCACCCCCCTCGTGCCGGAATCCGAAACTGATGATCTTTTTGAGTGTCATTGCAATTGAGTGCAGCTACCGCTTGTAATAGCGTTCCCAAATCTTCAACTCGTCACGCGTCAACGCGAGCTTCACGATCTTGGAGACCTTCCACCGCTCCGTCACAGGGCACTCTTCCAGCCGTGCTGCCGCCAGCGACCAGTCACCGTTCGAGATGGTCCGAAGAATACCTTGCGCGCGTTGATCAGGAGTAAAGGCCATTAGAACCGAGGTCGTGAGACCTTCACCGTATCCTTATCCAGATTGAACATTGGATCACCCTGTGCCACGGTACCATCCCCGAGGTCTGCCCCCGGTGGCTGGAGACTCCCGGCCCAGCACTGCACCGCTTCTTCCACGTAGGCGCGCGCACGAGTCTGCGTGGCCCCCTCCGGCAGGGTCAACTCCACCACGAGTCGAATTTTTTTACTTGCCATCGTTCACTCCTTGAAACGCCCCGATACTCCCACCGCTCGGGGCCAACGGTTGAAAACTACCGCCAAGGGGTGATCAAGGGCGGGAGGAAGGCCACCCGTGTGATCAGATCGCCATCGCGGCAGCCGGAATTCCCCCGAATTTCCCCACGTTCGGAAGCCACACGTGTCTTACCCCGACCACCCCGAGACTCGTCGTTGGCGCAACACGACGAGGGCGCGTAGGTGGGGCAGTCGAGCCGGGAACGCTCACAGTTTGCGTAAGATAGCCACCAGCACCCAGAAGATGGCCTTCAGCGTGTAATACGACGCAACATCTGACCGCTCCTCCGCCACGCCGCTGTCGTAGTTCAGATGCGCGGAGACGAGATAATGAGAAACGAGTTCCTCTTTTTTGGCATCGTCCATTAAGCCGCCTCCCCCATATCCTCCGGCGCGCGCCAGCCGACGAACTGACTGAAGCGGGGCTTGTCTTTGATCCCAGTCGGTTGAAAGCGAAACTTCACGATGCGCCCGAGATACTCCGCCTGCGCGAGCCACATCAGACGGCACGTGTGCTCAGTCAGCGGGCCGGTGTTCACCTTATGGGCGACGCCGGTCTCACAGTTCTTGACCCAGAACGCCCCCACCATCCCGGTGGAAGTCTTATTCTGCTTGTGGCTACTCCGTGCCGTGTGCCCGAGGGCATTGATGGTCGCGACGTTGCCGTTCTGCATCTGTTCCACGAAGCCGGTCACCACGCCTTCGCCATCCACGAATCGCTTCAGCTTCAGCAAGGCCCCCTCGTTGACCGTAGAGCGCCCCTGCTTGTAGCGGCCGGTCAGGCTCCGAATCATCAGCCCTTCGTAGCCTTCCGCCACCCAGCGGTTCTCGTAGAGCGTCAGCGTCATCGCGTCGGCAATCTGCTGGTGGTCCACCATGCGGATGTCGGCCGGACCCTGATACGCCTTGACGATGGCGGTCGCTTTGGCGAATCGATCCGCATACCCGAGTTTCGGGTCGTAGACGTCGAACACCCAGTAGGTAAGGGCTGGGTGTCCCGTGATGGTGCTCACCGCTGCCGCCGACTTCCGGAACACATCCGGCGCGTTGGGGGGTCCGAGAATCAGCTCTCCATCGAGCCCTTCAAGAGCCGCTGATCCAAACACCGCTTGGGTGAATTTGTTCGGGTGCAGCTTCAGACTTCGGCTATACACCCGGCCGTCCTGAATGGTTGCCCGCACGCCATCGAGCTTCCGGCTCACGTAGAGCGGGAAGCGGGCAGGGCCGACGATGAACGGGGCGGCAAGTGTCCCGGCTAACATGGGCTTGAATAACATGTCTCACTCCATTGAGGTCCAATAATTGTTGAAGACCAATCGCGGCGGCAGTCACCGTGACTCTGCGGTGATTCACCACTCTGACCGGCAGGGCCACTCCAAGGCTACGTCCTGCTTTGCCCCGGCTCTCTCAGCGTGAGTCTGACGCTTACCCCACCGGTATAGGCACAGCGTAACACACGCGGATTAGTTTGTCAAGGTAGCACATATTCCTGTGACACATCTCCACCCGGTCGGCGACGCCCCGTGTCCGGGTGCCGCATCCAGCCTTCGGGCTCACCTTCTCCATCCCACAGCGCAAGGGCGACGACCGCCGCCCAGATGGTGTCGTATCACCACACGTTGTCGAACGACATGCTCCCGGTGAATCCGATACCGATCCGCGCCCGCCCCTCGAACAGGGGGTAGATCACCGCCGTGCGGTCGCCAAAGATGCGCTCAGGAAACGCCATTGCTCCGCCTTCTCCTACTCTGGTGCGGGGTGAGTGCTCGACTAGCCAGTGCTTGCACACGGGCAAAGGCCAGACTCCCGTCTTCTCGAATGCCGTTCCCGTCCGACCAACAGCCATCATCGGCCGCGATGGCGGTCAACGCCTTGCGGTTCCGCTCGATTTCCTCCACGAAGCTCTCCAGCAACTTGTACGCGGCATAGGTATCGGCCCCGTAGATCGTCCCGCTCTGCGCAATCATGTGCTCCCGCAACTCCGGTGAGAGATCAGGGGAGAATTCATCCGGAGTCGCCTTCCCGGTTTTGAGAATCTCCTTGGCCCGATTCAAATCATCGTCAAGCGTGTCGTAGTAGGACATCTTAATGCCTGCCAATCATCCACAACACGAGCCCCAGACAGAGAAACACGATCACCGTGGCACTCGCGACTCCCATCACCCAATCACGCGCGCTTGAAAGTGCATGTCGCGCAGCACCCACTCGATGGCCTCGGACTGATCCGCGAGCGTCAACCCCATGCGGTTCTGCCGGATGGCGAGCCGAATCGCCGACATCAACTTCAACTGGGCTTCGCTGTATCGCGTCAGCCCGGTCTTCTCCGTATCCATCGCTACTCCTTTGGGTGCGCGGCCAGCCATGCGTCCGCTGCTCGAATGTAATCGTCCGACGCGTGTTCCAGCTCCGCCATCATCTCGGCCTCCGTCTTGGGCCGCTCCCAGACCAACCGATAAGCGGTGCCACCCACCACGTAGACGAGCGCATAGGCCAACACTCTGAGAAAGCGCAACACACGTCTCACAGCTCCGCTCCACAGTGATAACAGCGAAACGGCACCCCCGGTGGGGGAGCCACCGCAAAATTCGTCCACGCCCCACACGCGACGCACGACCCCCCGATGGTGTGGGCATAGAGCGTACTTATGTCTTCTCCAGCTTTTTCCCGCATTGGCACTCGAAATGGGTCGTGGTAATTTCCACCAGCCGGAGTCCGTGCCCGTCCGCCTGTGCCAGATTTCCCGGCACGGGCTTCTTGATCGTCTTCACGTGTTTTTGCCATGTGCGATCCACCCACCGAGGAATCTTGTCGCTGCGTGGCTTCATGACGAACACCGCTGGCACTGTGTGTGATCGAGCACGTCGCCGCAGAAGCCGCACGTCTTGCGGGGACGACCATCCGCCCAGTGCCAGCTGATATTCGCATGGTTCTGAGCACGGCACTCCGCTATTGACTTCTCAAACTTCTCACGGCTCACGCGCCGTTCCTTCACCGTGGTGACCCGTTCAGAGTCAGACATCTCCATCAGTACTCCCGTTTGCAGCGTCGGCACACCAGCCGCTTCTTCGGCGTGTCCCATTGCACTCGATTGCCACAGGTCGCACAGAGCTTTGTCAGCCGGGTGAACTGGGCAGGCATCAGCCGCCGCATCAACTCCACCGAATTGGGCCGCGCCATCACCAGTACTTCTTCACGAAGTGCCCGACGATCCACATGAAGGGCGCGACGATCACCAGCAGGATGACGATCAGGAGAGTGGTCTCGCTCATGATCCCCCCACGGGTCGAGCCACCACCGTAGACGGCCCACCGTAGGACGTCGTGCTGGCCTTTTTGAGCGTGTAGTCTTTCAACGCCTCTTCTTTGGTGTCCGCCGTCACGACCCACGTGCGGGTCACCAGCTCGGTGCGGGAAACGAGAAAGTCAGGCATTAGTCCCTCGGGTCCGGGTGTCCGGTTTGCAGATAATGCAGATAGGGCGTCGTATGCACGTACTCGAAGTGCAGCGTCCCATCCGGGTAGACAATGACGAGCGGCTTGCACACCCGCCGCGCATAGCGAATGGTGGCCCACGTGCCGGAGCCACGGAGCTTCTCCTGCTTCTGCGCCGGGGCGGCGATCATCACCTGTGACGCGTCCACAATCTCCGGATTGCGCAACAAGAAGTACTTCGAGGGCCAGTAGGAGTCGCAGACCACAGGCGCGCGCTGCGTGACCTTCCCCTGCTTGTCCACCCCCGGATGGCCCTCCATATAGAGTTTCGCCTTGCGCGCGAGCACATGGAATTCCGCGTCGCCCCCCACACACATGCCGTGATGCGCCACCTGCACGCCTTGCGTGATGAACTCCTTGATGAGGAGGTCCACCTTCAGGGCTTGGGGCGGGGTCATGCCACGTCGCGTGGCGGTGAATCCGATATCTCTCATAACGCCCAGTCTAGCCACTTTCCAACGGTTTGTCAAGGACTTACGATTTCGGGGGTTCCAACAGCTTCCGGAAGTTCTGCACGAGCTGTTTCAGTTCGGCGTTCTCCCGATCCACTTGGAGCACCCAGTCCCGTAGCTCGGTCAACCCCGCGATGCAGTCATCCAGTGTGGAGGCGGCTGCCATCATCGGGGTCACCTTGGAGAGCGATTCAGGGATGTCCCCCGTGCGCATTTTGCGCTTGACCAAACTGATGGCCTGCGCGAGTGACGCATGGGTCGTGGGGATGCCCTCTTCGCGTGCAATTGATTGCAATCGGTGGGCTTCGTCGGCACTCCCTTTGGAGAGGTCCGGGGGATGGCGCTTCAGAAGGTCTTGGATCGCGCCTTTGGCGGCGACTTGCTTGGGGCCTTTCCCGTTGCCGTTCCCATTCCCTGAGTGCGGGGGGAACAGGTCGTAGAGCAGCTGGCGCACCGCCCGATGGTTCTTGCGGTTGATGTAGGTCGCATGCACGCGCCGCGCTTCCTTCGTGAGCTGATCGTAGATCGGCGGGGGGATGCCATCGGTCAGAACAAACGCCTTGGTCTTCGGGGGAATCTTCGTGATGATGTCTTGCACCGGCACCCCGGACTGGGCCTCGATCCAATGCACGCGTGGGTGACGGGCGAATTCTGCGTTGGGGGTTTGTTCTTTGCCGAGAAACACGCACGTGAATTCATCCTCGCCGATGACGACCTTCGAGTCTTCCATAACACTCCCTTGTTGAATGGGAGGAGGAGTGGGCGGGGAGCCCACCCTCCAGTAGCGATCCGCCGTGACGTAGACCACGACTAAATGGTAGGGTGGACCGGGCTCGAACCGGCAAGTCTAGGCTTTGCGGGCTCTAGGTGTTTGTCCTTTTCACCACCACCCTGTGTGAGACGACGACGCTTCCGGAGCGACCGCTCGACCGACCGCTCAATTTCATCATGCACGACCCGCTGCAACTCGGAGGTCTCTTCGGTCATCTGCCCGGTCTGGCTGAACCCTCCGAAACTTTTGGCGGGGACATGCTCTGCCACCTTCTGTGCGACTCGGCAGAAGATGGCATTGGCCTCTCTTCGTGACAAGCCCACAGCGGTGGCGCAGCGCCGAGTGTAGCCGAGCAAACCTCTGAATGTCATCGCTTTTTCCTACTCCGTGCCTTGGCCTTCCGTTTCGCTTTCTTGGTGGTCGCATCGAGCATGGTGCCACCCGCATCCGCGATTTCTTTGAGCAGGCACTTGAAGTCCTTCCGACCCAACACGGTCAATTTCAAGTAGACCGCATCCTCCTCGGGAGGACAGATGGTGATGTCGAAATGCTTGCCGTCACTGCCGCTGATGATTGAGCCTTTGATGTCCTTACTACTGGAGAAATGCTTCTCAACTGTGATCATCGGTTCCCCTCCACTGGTTTATCTACCGGCTCCAACGCGACGGCGAAGGTCCGTACAAGGTCGCACTTCACGGTGATGGTCGGCTTCCCTCTGAGCGCCCGCTTCTCGATGGCATAGGCGTGCCGGTCGCCCATCTGCACATCGACCAGACAGTAGGGGCAGTTGAACGGCACGAACAACTTTTCTTTGGGCTCCTCTTGGCTCATTTGAGACTCGCCTTCGCTTTGCTAATCAGCCACTTCTTTTTGGCCACGTCTTCCCGGTGATAAGTGAGGGTCAACGCCTGACTCCGTACCTCCACGCCATCCGCCTCGAACATCACGTGCGTGATCCCAGCCTCCACCCCCTCCAGATACGCATGGCGAATCAAGGCGGACACCTCTGACGTGAGACTGTCCACGATCTGTTTCACACCCGCCATCTACTCGCCCTCCACCACACCCACACGGATGTGCGCCATCGCACCAATCGGCTTCCCCTTCGAGACTCGCATCCGTGCCCACGCACCACAGAGCTTGTCCGCCGCGCGCGCCCCCTGCACCACGACGCGATGCAGCTCCACCGTCTTGTCCGGGTAAGTGGTGGCGAATGTCACCAGCACCGGCATCTCGACCGCCGCCCAGATCGACTGACGTCCCTCATGGATCGCGATGCGCCGCACAATCTCGTACGCGTCCAGCAACTCTGGCTTGACCAGATCATCGGGGATGGGATGGCCGAGCGCGTCGCAACTCATGTCTTTTTAACCGGCGCAGCCACGTCGTCGTGCTGTGCTTTGAGCGGTGTGGCGAACTCCGAAGCCGGGGCCACCACCGGATCGGCCAGTTTCTCGGGCACCGGCACATCGGCCAACGTCCCGCGCTTCAGGACGGCCGACCAGAACTGCAACCATGGCCCGCTCATGTCGGTCACCTTCTGATCGGGGAAGCCCGCTCGAAAGGCTGTCTTCAGATCCTTCACGCTGATCGTCACGACTTTCGTTGCCTGCGCCATTCACCTCTCCTCCGGCAGCCACGTGTTAGTGCGTGCCCGCGTAAACAAAGCCTTGACTCGCCCCGCCCAGAGCCCCGCCTCACGCGTCGCGAGCCGAGACACGTTCCCATCCTGCACTATCGTGGGGATCACCCACACGGCATCGAGCACGAGGTCTGAAGCGGCTTTCTCCAAGAGGGTCAGATCCGGCTTCAGGTAGAAGACCGGGCCGTCGCCCCCTGTCTCAGACTCGTCGGCATGCGGCTGGCAAATGAGCACCGCCCGATGGGTATCGTCCGCGCGCACATAGACCCCCACGGCTGGTTGGCCGCACACGGTGTCATCATCGTTGTGAAATTCACACGTCGATTTGAACACGGTGATATAGCGGGTGGCGTTCATGATGGCTTCACTCCTTGAAGTCGTGCGATGGAATTCCGTTACGCGACGTCTTCCAGATCCACGTAGGCCCGCAGCGACGCGAGCGCATCCGGATACGTGGGAGCCGCGAAGACTCCGTTGTGCATCGCCTTCACCTCGTCGGCCCGACCCGCTTGCTTCAGGGCCTTGGCGACTTGGTTGACGAGCGAGAAAATGTTACCACTGTATTTCGCAGTATTGATGGTCAATTTGGGCTTCGACATAGCCACTCCATTGGAATTGTTGACGTGGGATCAGTCTACCACGCACCCAAAGGTTTGTCAAGTGCAACTGATTGCACAGGTTTTACACGTCGATTGACAGTTTTTCCACAAGCCACTGGGCCTGCGCCGGAGAGCACCCCACGGTCGTCACCAGCCACGAGACCGGATTATGCACCGCATGATCCTCCGGGGTCATGGACTGGAGCGCGAGCCGTCCCAGTCGGATGGCAGCAGTTTGCTGGATGGGCGTGAGTTCACCGAGCGTCATGAATCTTCCTCGCCTTCTCCGTGCGCAACAGCATTTCCGAGATGCTACCATAGTTGCCGCACAGATCCGCCGCCGTCACCGTCACGGTCTCCGGCACCTCCAGCGCCATCCAGTGTCGCTGATCCTCCGGGTCCACATCCTGCGCCGCGTAGAGCACCCCGCTTTCGGGCGACTGATAGAGTATCGGCATCACAGATCCTTTCGCGTATCGTGTGTCACGAACGTCACCCACCCGAGCCGCTGGGCCAGCTGCCCCATGGTGAACTTGTCCTTGTGACGGTTCCAGAATCCCCGGCAGCACGCGGTCTTCGAGTGGTGGCAGATGCGGAACCCGCCGAAGTATCCCTCCATATGCTTGTCGGCGATCTGGGCTTCGAGGTTCGGCACGTCGAAGTGCGAATTCTTCCGGTAGATGCAGGTCTTACACTGCGCCGCTTGCACCTCAAACGCCTCCATGATTACCTCCCCAGACACTCGCGATACAGATGGTGCAGCCAGCGGGACACAGAATACCAGCCCCGGTAACCACAGACTCCGCAGTGTATCCGCTTCATGCGCTTAGGTACTTTCATCGCGTCGGGGCGTCTGAGGTCTCCTTCGGGTCTGCTCCGGTCACCGTGTAGCCGCCGACCACCAAATCGAACTCGACGCGGGCACTCTCGTAGTACACCCAGCTCGCATCGTCGTAGGTGGGACCGGGAATGTGGACATCCGCGTCATCCTCGATCTGGGCGACCAGCGTCTTGAAGTCTCGGCCTTTCATCGTTTCCTCCACCACACTACGACGTCATGCACGAGCGCGATGGGCAACAGGATTGGCAATGCCACCAGCCACGTGATCGCAAACGCGGTCAACTCGATGATCTGCGTCAGCTCCCACCGCATGTGTGTCCATCTCATGGCTTGAACCGCGTGCCTTTCAACGTCTCCCACACCCCCTCCGCACCTGTCGGCCACCCCGGTCGATTTTCCTCCAAAAACTGGAATACGGAGTGGCAGTTGGCGCACATCCATCCCTGCCCACTCGCGTGCGGTTCACCGGTCTCTTCCACGACGTCCTGCACCCTGATGAAGCCGATGGCCTCCTCACACTGCGGGCACACCTTAATGTTTTCCGGCATTCCGTTTCCTCATCCCTGCACCGTGCTCAGGAGGTTCTCCATTTAGTTCCCCTTACTGGCGTCATACGCCCGATCCGAGTCGGTATCGCACTGGGGGCAACTGCCGGGAGTCTTGCCGTGCGCACACGTTTTGCACGCGGCATACGGCCAGCGGTTGTTCCAGAGAGCTTTTCCACACCCCACACAATGATGCGTGGGCGGGGTCGGCACGAACGGCATCTATTCCTCCATCCCGTAACCTTGCAGCCGGTCGTAAATGAAGAGTCGAAACACGCGATCCACAATCTCGGGGTCCGTCACCTCGTTGCCGTCCTTGTCCGCCACCATCGGCATACCCCAGCACGCCTGCGCCTTGTCGCTGAGCGTCACCCAGTGGACGCCATACTTCGAGTTAATACGCACACGCTTCGGTTTCGGCTTCGCTCGCGACTTCCGGGGCTTGACGTTGCAACCCGCGCAGAAGGCGGTTCGGCAGTGCGGATTCAGACACATCACCATCGTTGCCTCCACTCAGGGGCCGGTCGTGTCGGGATCGGGTTCCATCAACGTCGTCATGTCGCAGTAGCACTGCGTGCAGACCGTGAGCACGTCGTATTCAGCCGGACTCGAAGACGTCTGAGGGAACGTCGGATTCGCCAGCGTTTCCCCGCCATCCTCTAAGGGTCGGCCGCAGCGGTCGCACGTCGGGGCTAACGGCCCATGCGCGTGATTGAGTTTAGCGTTGAGCATCATAGCGTCACTCCTTTGACTCTGCCCAGTATAGCACCTATCGTGCCGTTTGTCAATGCTCAGCCTTGAGCCGCCCTTCGACGTCGGCCAGCTCCGCTGCCTCCAGCTGCACCTTCAAGTCGGCGACCGCCGTATCCGCCTCCGTGACAACCTTCCGGGCCTTGGCCAGCTCCTCTTCCGCTGCCACGAGTCGGCCTTCGAGATACGTCCGCTGGGCGACCAGCAGAGCGAGGGGGTTCTTTTTAACCCACACCTGCACCGCAGGCTCCACCGCCGCCAGCATCGTATCCTTCGCGTGCGTGGTGGCATCCGTCCACCCGTCCTGCCGCGTCGCGTAGAGGTCACGCCGACGATCCCACGGTGACGCGAGCCGCTTCGGCTCCGTCAGGCGATAGTTGCCATCCGTGGCGAACTCCCGGCCGACGTGGAAGAGTCCATCCTCCCAGAGGTGGAGGTGGGCACTCATCTTGTAGCTCACCCCCCGTGTGGCGAGCACGCCTTCGGCATAGAGATGATCCGCCTGCGTGGGGCGCACCGTCAGGACACCCAGCTTCGTGCCGACCGCATAATCCGTGTAAGCCATGGTCTCCTCAGTAGGCCGGGGCATTCACCGTCACGGTGAACCCGGCTGTCCGCAATTTCGTGGCGAGCGCATCGGCGGCTGCCTGCCCATCCGCTCGGAGGCTGGCATCCCAGCCGGTGCCGTCGAACGCCTGTCCAGCGGCCCGTTCCACCGCCTGCCGGAACCGGAGCACATCGCGCCAGCAGACACCGGGCGAGTGCGTCACGCGGACATTGAACATGTGAGGCTCCTTTGTCGAGCGGGAGGATGCTTGGGTAACTCTTACGACTCGTTGCCACAGACGGACTTGAACCGTCACCGCACATCCACCCCGCTCTGAGTTGGGTGCTCGTCGCGCCGTTCAGGGAATCGAACCCTGACCCCGTTGGCACTTCGACTTCGCTGGGTTCAGCAGCGTCGTCTCCGCGTGAACCCCTCTGGGGATTGCCGACCCGGCGTGACCAACACCCTACTCTCTGATCTTACACCCTCTTCTAGAATTTGTCAAGTCGAAGGATTGCAATTGAATGCAGGAAGTGGGCACGGTGCCCACCTCCCACCTTCTCCATCACCGAGGTTTCCGTACTTCCTTGTCGTGGTATGCGGCTTCCTGACAGTAACTGCCCCCGCACGTGACGCTGTAGCCTTCCGGCCGAGGGCTGCCACAGTAGCGGCACACCCCGTTAGTCACCTTCCGCTCTGTCATGCTGTCTCCTTTTTGACCCGTCGCTTCACCAGCTTCACCGGGTAGGGGGTGTTGTCGCGATACTCCTTCCGCACCCGCCGCCCGTCCGCCGCCGTCTCCTCGGTCACCTCGTGCTCCCAGCCCTTGCCGTAGTGGACCCAGAGCTGCCACTCGTCGGTCGTTTTGCGCGTGTAAACCATGCGCCCCTCCTTTCAGCTCTTCGCCTTGTAGGCAGCGGGTCCGTTGAGGTAGTTGACTCCGTAGACGTGGACCGCATCCTGTCCCGCGTTCACGTAGACCGAGCCGCGTGCGTGCTTCGCGGGCTTCTTCCACCCCTCCGCCTTCAGCACATTGCCGGTGCTCCGTTCCACGAAGGCGAAGACGCTGCGCTGGCCGTGGCCCGAGCTGACGACCCGCACATACTTCCGGCCGTCCGGGTCCACGCTGAGTGTGGGCGTCGGCTCCCCGGCGTAGTGGGCATCGAGCTTCGCCTGCGTGGCGGCGACGAAGACGGTGAGGGCGGCATCGAATGGGTTGGTCATGCGTCACTCCTTGACTGTTGACTACTCTTTGATCTTACACCCTCTTCTCCGATTTGTCAACTGCACTCAATTGCAATTGGAGCGGGGTGAGCCCCATGCCCACCCCTCCCCGACTTACCCCTTCTTCGCCTTCTTGGCCTTCCCCGCCGCCCGCGCCTTGGCCAGTCCCTTGATGGCGGCTGCCCGGACTTCCGGCCGCTGCAACGGAGACTCGATCCCCTGCTCCTTTCGCACCTCGGCGAGCAGTCGCCCCGCCTTCCGGCGACTCATTGTCCCGAGCGACTCCCGCTGACGGGCGATGGTGTCCGCCACGTTGGACGGGATGACGATCCGCTGGCTGCCGTTCCGGTCCACATACTGGAGGAAGATGGTGTCGCCCTGATCCCGGCGTCGCACCGTCTGCACGATGAACGTCTGGGCCGAGCCCACAAGGGGGGACGTCGCCAGTAAGGTGGTCGGCTTAGTCCGCACCGCATCCGGTAAGCCGTCGAGCGATCCCATCATGCGGTCGAAGTCATCGAGTCTTGTGCTATCGTCCATACACGCTCCTTGAGGTCACTCCATTGACGGAATGTCAATTCCTCACATGATCATATCACACAAACATCCCGTTTGTCAAGTAGGCCGTATTTGCTAAGGATTTTGAGGACTTGACAAACTCGTTGCGTTGTGATATGCTTATTGGACAATGAATAGCACACACCGCTCGTTCAGGGCCGGGGTTGCCCGCTTGGTGCAGGAGTTCAGTGGGGGCTACCACCTCGTGGGTCCGGATGGGACAGTCGCGCGCTTCTCGCTGTCGCTGGAGAAAGCCCTCGCGTATGCACAGGCTCGGGGATGGGAGGTGCGATGACGTTCACCCCCGAAATGTCGTGGCGGCTGGTCTTTGTGCCCGCTGTCGCCTTTCTCGCCTCCCTCGTCTGGATGGCGTTCGCTTAGCTGGACGCGGGCCGGGGCCTGAACTTCGCGGGCACCGGCAGCGCCCCGGTCGTGATGTCTTCCTTCAACATCTGGATCGCATGGGCGGCACGCTGGTAGGCGTGTCGCTCGTAGGGGTTCCCCGCCTCCTCTTCCTTCGCCCACTCGTGATACATCTCAATCGCCGCATCACACAGGGCTTCCACCCGTTCCGGCTCCGTCAAGGGACGCTTCACCGGCTCCGGCTTGGGCATGGGCTCGGGCACTGCCGACTTCAGACGTTTCATCTCCACGGACTGCACCGGCACCACATGGTCGCCGTCCAGCCGCACGCGAGTCCACCGCCCGGTCACCTGAATCACCGTGCCTTTGTTCAGATGCGCAGGCTCCCCTTGCCGACGTGCCCAGTACTCCACCCGCTGCCCCACCAGAATGATATCCATGGTGTTACTCGTGCGACGGGGCCTGCTTCGGGGCCTTCCCCGGATTCGCCGACAACTTACCCAGATCCGTGCGCCGTTGAATGAGGGTGTCGCGAATCACCTTGTCGGGGGCGAGGGTATCGACCAGCCCATACAGCTCATCGAACAGGGCCATCACGTGCGGGTTCCAGAAGTTGGCCTCCTGTAGGTCGCCCAGCTCGGTAAGGGCCGCATCGCGCTGCTTCGCCAGCTCGTACTGCGGAGTGTGCTCCAGCTCCTTCAGCTTGCACGCCAACGCAGCCTCCCGGTCCTTCAGCATCTTCCAGATGGCCTGTGCCTGTACAAACGAGGTACACGGCGCGTCATGGTCGCTGAACAACCCATGAAACTGTTCGAGTTCCCCCTCCGCCGCCTTCATGCGCTTCACCGCCGCTTCATAGGTAATCATACTGGTTCCTTGGGCGGGAGCACCGGGACTCCCTGCTCGATCATCCGTCGATATTCGCTCTGACTCTGCGCCTGAATGGGCTCCTTCCGGAATGCCTTCAGGTATTCGACCGCCTTCTCCAGCGACCACGCATGCACGGACGTCAAATCCTTGGTCACGTCATCCTTGGTCACGTGTTTACGAATGGGGGTGTCGCTCCAGTCGATAGAGATGACCCGCTTCCGCCAGCCAATCTCGATGAGCCCGTGCTTGGTCTTCACCAGCCACCACGGCGATTTGAACGACTGCACCGCAGAATTCAAGAATTCCAGCTGTGGATAGGTGAGTAGCGTCACCCCTTCCTCGTAGACGCGAGGAATGTCGAGATTCTCTGTGCGCGCGGGTCCGTGATAGCCATTCGGCAGCTGCCACAGGTTGAACACCTCGATCCCCGCGAGGGTGAAGATGGCGCGCGCTTCCGTCTCAGTCATGGCTACTCCTTCGAGGCGTACACCGAATCCCACCAGACGCGGTTCGGGTTGTTGGACTCTTCTTTGGCACGCGCTGCCGCCTGCTCCGGGTAGAGCGACCGCGTATCATGCCCTTCAGTCCCGAAGTCTTCCGCAAACTTGTCAGACAACGCTCCGTGGGCCGCGTCGTCAAGGTAAATGTCCCCCTCCTTCGGCATCGAGCGCGCGGCACAGAGCGCCACCAGCACGCCATCCACCACTCGAATGCGGATGCTCATGGCCCGGTCCCCGCACACTCGGGGGTGTGGGCAAACACCTGCCCGCACTTGCTACAGGGGGCTCCGTCCGGATACAGTGGCTCCTTTGCGGCGACGGGGGATGCGGTGAGCGCAGCCTCCATAGCGCGAATAACTCTTTCACGCAGTAAGTCATCTTCAATAAGAGGCACAACGGCATGAATAAATTTCGTATGCGCGGCCGTCAGCGTCACCTCCAAGGCTTCGGCCCGCACCCACTGGAACTCGTGCTGCTTCGACTTGTCACGGAGCGCCGCCACGAGAAGCGTCGCGTGGTCCGTCTCTTCCTTCAAGGCCGTCTCTAGGCGCACCCACTCGGCCCGCAGAATCTGGAACATCTGGGCGTCCATGGCGTCGCGCATCACTTCGTCTGGGAAGCCGTGCCCCTTCAACAGCTTGGGGCCGTGGAGCGCCGCATTCGCCTCCGAGATGCCCTGCATCTTGAGAAACCGCTCCGTGGCCCATTCGAGGTCGGTCATCGGTGGAACCTCTTACATGGGCACCCCACCACGAGGCAGTGCCGGGGCTTGCTCCCGCGATAGGCCGACGTTTCGTGTTCCCCCTCGGCGTGCGGGCAACAGGCATCCCTGAACGTCTCCGCCCATGCGGCAAAGGCTTGGGGCTCCAAATCCTTGTTGCCGGGAATACCGGTAAAGGTCCACTCGTAGGGCTCCCCTCGGTGCAGCCGTTTGGCGCGTGATTCAGTCGTGCCCCCGATGTTGGCGAAGAATCCGGCCTCAAAGGCACTGCGCACGCGGGTCAACCGACGCAACACCCGGCGCAGCAGTTCCGGCACATTCACCGACTGTGGGACGGTGGACTCCTTGAACATGCGCAGTGCCCACTCCACCTGCTGATCGATGGGCAGCTGCCATGGATCATCCGCCTTGGCGGCGGCTTCGTCGGCGTCGATCCGCTCTTCGAGATGCTCGTCTTTGGCGTTGAAGGGGGTGCCGTCCTTGAAACGGGTCTCCTCCTCCGGGTAGTAGGTGCGCACACTATCGGCCACGATGTGGCGAATGTGGGCGTTCTCCAGCGTGTCTGGTTGCGCCTTGAGCCATGCGAGATTATCCCGCACATGCTGCTCGTAGGTCGCTCGATTGACTTTACTCATGTCGCAAATCCTCTGCACTCAATTGCAATGGGTGGCTGGTCCTAGTCTGCCACAAGTAGCAGGATTTGTCAAGCATCGAAGGCGCGCGAGACATGGCGGAATTGCTCCACCGCTTTGTTCGAGAGGTGAATATGCGACGCCTCCTCCACAATCTCCGGCTGGTAGTTGGGCTGGTCCTTCTGTTCCTTCATCTTCTCCGGAGCCGACCGAATCCCCGAGGGCATCATCAGGATGGGGATCTTGTGCAGGCCCCAGATTTCCCGTCGCATGGTCAGGCCGTAGACCACCCCGGCGAGGGCATCGGCGCAGTCTTTGCTCCCACCCGGTGGGTGGTCAATCTTGCCAGTCTTCTGGTCTCGTTCGAGCCGGAGAATCTCCTGTTGCACGAGCGGGTGATACGGGAGGTCTACCCGGCCTTCGTAGACCGCATTCTTCGTAAAGTCGTAGGGGCGCGTCGGGAGTTCATCCATCGACTGCTGGCCGGTCATGAACCCGGCCTGCTGGAGAATTTGCTTACTGTCCGTGCTCTGGAACTGGTCGAACGTCACCCACCGAATCCCGAGCCCCATCTGCAAGAGCACGAGCAGCACTTCGCGAATTTTGCTGAACATGATTTCGCTATTCTTCGGGGGTTTGATTTCAAGAATGCCGTCAATCCAGATTTGCGGCATATAGAGCGTCTGGTCGCCGGACTTCTGCACCTCTTGAAACCCCGTGCAGGTGCCGACACACAACCCGGCGCTATCCTGCGACTGGGCGAGGTCGATGTGACAGAACCGAGGCAGGTAGGGTTTATGAAAGGCACTCTTCACCAGTGTGAGCCGTTGCTCCACGAAGTCTACCGGGCTCTGACTGAAGATCGAGATGTGCTCCTTTTTGAAGGCGGCATGCACCTTCGGCACTTCTAAGAAGAACGGGTGGCGCGCAAGGGTACTGACGCCCGCAATTTCTCGGAGCGCGTTGATGATGTCCTTCTCGAACTCCGAACGAAACTCCATCGGCACCGCCACCACGAGATGGCGATCTTCATCCGCCACTTCTTCGTCGTTGGTCAGAATGCGGGGCTTGCGCGTCATGTCGCCGCCGAACACGTGGAACCACCCGCGATTGCCGAAGTCACCGGGCTTGATATCCCACACCCGCTTGTCGTAGACGAAGATAGACGGGTCCGTCTCCGCTTCCTTCATCTTCTGGTCGGTGAACTGGCCGGGGTACTTCTTCGAGCTGACGAGACACAGAATACCGGGGAGCTTCCCGTTCTCCATGAACCGCGATTTGCGGCGTCGCGCGATGGAGTTGTACACGAGGATCGCCTGATCGTAGGTGCCCTTGTCCACCGCCACCTTCGACTTCTCGATCACCGCCATGTAGTTCAGCTCATCGATCAAGCCCCCCATGACGTTCTGACCGATGGCGGCGGTTTCGGTACCGGCGACCGGCAGTACCTCTACGCGATTCGGGAACACCAGCTTACTGGTCAATCCTTTGTCGAAGGGGAAGTGGCGATGAAAGTACGGACTCCCCTCGATCATGCTCCGGAAGCGTTGGTAGTCCACCCCCTGTGCGAGCGTCTTCGTGATGCTCTGAAACACGAGGAGGATTTCCGAGGAGGGATCGAGTCGAAACAGCTTATGCGGCGACCGCATGCACGAGAGGAGATAGAGCTGATACGCGTTGGTATAGAGCGCCAACGTGGTCTTGCCCGAGCCAATGCCCCCCGTCATGATGGCTTCCACGTAGGTGCCGTTATTCAGCTCCTCCCCGGCCGCCAAGATCGCGGGGTAAATTTCATGCTCTTTGTTCAGGTACTCCGGGGACACGACAAATTCACGGAAGCTCACCGGCTGCCACCGATACTGCCCGAAGGTCACCAGATCCTGTGACGCCTGCTCGCCGAGTAACTCGGTCTCGATGCGCAACACGACTTGGGTATAGAAGAGCGTTCGCTCATTCAGGTCATGAATGTGCTGGCCCGCCATCCACACCGTCTGGGCATCCGCACTCCCGAGCGTGCGACGCAGATACAACTGCGTGCGGGCGTGCAGATCGTCCAGCTTGCTGTGATGCTTCTTCGGTTTCGCGATGCCCCGCTTAAAGATCAGGGGCATGGGCGAGGGGAATCTTGCGTTGGTTGAAGATGTCTTCGATGGTGGTGGCGGCTTCGTAGACTTGCTTCTGGATGTTGGTGCCGTCCGGCAGCGTCACACTGGAGGCCGCGCCCCGCATCGTCGGAACCACACCCCGATACTCATCGAGCCCGAGGTCGAAGCGCACCTTCTGGATATCCTGCAACAGCTTGGAGTAGTCGGCGAACACCGCATTCGTGGCGGTCAGGAGCGCCGCCATTGGAAACTTGACGATCTTCCCCTTCTCATCCGCCATGGCGGACTTCTCCGCCTTCACCAAATCCATGACCCGCAGACGTTGGATGTTGGACAGCTCCTCCAGCCGTTCGATGGTGCCATGACTGATCCCGGCGAGGAGCTTGATCTGGGGGGTGGCTCCGGCGACGATCTGCAACGCCACCTTCTTCCCGAACATCCCTTCCGCCGCCGACACCCGCAACCGGTTCAGTTGCTGCGTGAGGGTCTTCTCCGCGACGTCTTGGAATTCCTTCCACTCCTGTTGAATCACCCGAGCGGTCCCCATGGCGGACGCGCCGCGCATCAGGTCGTTGATGATCTTCTGAAACTTCTCCGGGCCGAGCGCCTGCAAGCGTTCATAGGCCATTGGGTAATCCCTCACTCACGAACTGGAACTTCTGCTCGAACGCGACCCGCTCCAGCACACAGTGCCGCACGGTCCCGGCCCACTGGGGCTCCACACGAAGGGGCACATAGACCACCATCTCCTCTCCGGTGATGTGGTGCCGACACAGACAGCCGAATTCGTACAACTCCCCCACCCCGGTGCGTCCTACAATCTTACGATAGACTCCTGTCTGCATGGATGCCTCCCAAAAGAAAAGGGCGGGCTGTGACACCCACCCCTCTCCCCTACCCTCGAACGAACGAACTAGCCCTCGGCGGGCGTCTCGGGCGGCACAGGCGTCGGGTCCACCGGAACGTCCGGGGGCGGCGTCGGTACCGGGTTCTGCATGTCCGCACCGATGCCTCCCAGCACCGTGCTGACCGTATCGAGACTCGCGGCAGCGGAGTCCAGCTTGCTGGTCTCGCTGTCCATCGCAGCCTTGAAGGCCACGAGTTCTGCGGCACTGGGCTTGGTGCCCAGCTCCTGCACGAGTGCCCAGACGCGAATGGAGACGCCATCCACGTTCGTGGCGACGTTGGCGACCGACGTGCCCAGACGGGTCGTGGCGGCGTCGATAGCTCCGAGCGCGTCGGACAATCCTTGATCGATAGGCATGCTAACTCTCCTTGAAACGAGATACGAACGGGGTGATTACGTACCGGACGCGAGACGTCCGAGGTTGAACGCCGAGTTGTCCAGCAAATCACAGGCTGCGTGAATCTTCCGCGCATCCTGTCGCAAGATGGTCGTAACGACCGCCACCACCACTCTTGCATCCTCGGCTTCCTGCCGAAGCTCTCTGAGCGCAGCCCGATCTTCGGCCCACGCTGCAATGTCGAAGTACGTTGGGGTCACGTCTATGGGCATGTCACCTTCCTTCCCTGAACCGAACTGAGGATTTCGACCGTGGCTCTATGGAAAAAGCTGACCGGGGGAAGGTCAGTTGCAATTGATTGCACGAGTGTATCGTTCTAGATAGCGTTTGTCAAGTGACAGTTCCATGACGATTAGGTCTCGGGTTCATCCCCTAATTCATGCTTGGCCGTGGATAACCGGGCTTTATAGAACTCGATCTTCTCCTCTGCCTCAGACTTCCGCTGGGTCCAGATATCAATCACTTCCACGAGCGCGTCATACTCCGAGCCGATCATCCCGTTGTGCAACCGGTAGTGCCCGGTCGGGATTTTATGAACGTCTGTCATGGGCACGCCTTCATCTTATCCGCGAGGTGTTTCATGGAGCCGCGCACGTAGTCTTTCCAGTGAATCCACACCCCCTCGTGCCAGAAGCCCCACTCCCGTGTGTGCCGACACACAATCACCAACGTCCAGCACGGCACCCGGTCCTCATGCAGCGTGATGCGATGCACGTGATGGGCCGGGAACGTCCGCAGCCATGGCGCGCGATACTCCCGCACGCACAGGAATTCGGCATCCACTCTGGGCGTGTACTCCAGATACCGGCCCTTCAGTCCAAGGGAGATGAATCGCTTCGGATGGTCGTGCAGGTCGAAGCTCCAGTCATCACCCACAAATTTGTGGACGTAGATCCCGAACCCCCGCCACAGCCCCTTTGGCCATGACGGTTGGAAGAGGGTCCACCGATACAGGTAGGTGGGGCACCGGCCGTTGCCGCTGATTTCTTCGAGCCGGAACCACCGGTCAATCCAATTCGACATAGACCTTCCCCGTGTTGGTCTCCACCTGAATCGCGCGGTCATCCCACAACGCGATCATACTGAAGTCCTTCGTGGCGGTGACGTCGAGCTTCTGTCCTAGATGCTGCTCACACCACGCTTCGATGATCCCGCGCTGGATATCGCCGTCCGTGGAGCTGCGTTGCGGGCCGACCCGTGCGGTGAAGATTTTGACCGTCTGGCCTTCTTCGAGCCACTTCTTCACGCGGTCCAGCATCAGGGGGATGGGCTCCCCAACGCCCCCGTCCTTCGGCCATCCCTCGTAGTGCGCGAGGGTGCCATCAAGGTCCACTCCGATCCACCCGCTATTGGCTGTCATAACTCCCTTTCCGACGATAGACGTCGATTTCAGGCGGAGGAGGCTCCGGTGTTGATCTGGACGGGTGCCTCCGCTCCACCGCCGAGAGGCGGGTCTCCACCCGGTACAGATAGAGACACAGGCAAATGAAGCAGATCGCCAGCAACCCCAATCCGAGTAGTAGTTCCCATGGGTAGGGAGGCATCGGCACGGTGGAGATCGTCACGCTCTTGATCATGGAGTACCGCCACGCCTCCCATGAAGCGGATGCGCTTCTGCAACTGACTCGCAATCTGTCGCTCGGCGGTGAGCCCTGCCGACTCCCGCCAACCGGGGAGCATCAGCACCCACAGCTCGTCGCACGCCATGATCATGCGGGTATCAAACTCCCGCCAATACTCCCACCCGGTAGGAAGGTCACCTTGCTGGGCGATGCAGTGCGTGTGCGCGATGGGCGAGAAGACGAACATCCCCTCGGCCATCAGCTTGGACGCCACATGACACACCGCTCGAAACCGAGCTTCTCGAATCGCCGGATCGAGATGCGAATACGGCGACGCCAGATAAATCAGCGACGGTTTGCTCAATAGCCACTCCTAACCCACCACTTGCCCGAATTGTTCAAAGACGTACCGAAACTTCGCGTTATCCCGCTGATCGCCCCCGTAGGCGATGTAATTGGCGTGTGATGGTGAGCTTTTCTTGTTAGGGGTCTTGCCCTCTTTCAACAATTTGGCTATTCTAGCAGCTTTTTTAGCTTCATTCTCCACAAAGGGGATGCGCTTGCGTGGGTAACACACCATGAAGTCGAGCGGCGTGATGCCGGGACTACAGATTTGCAGCGTCTGTAATTGCTCCAGTGAATATCCGATCCAGACGAATTGATGAATGGTGGGCAGCTGCCAGACGAGCTTCCTCCAAAACAGGCACACGAGTTCACCCTTCCCCGGTGGGTTGATGAACACGTTGCCGCCCCATGGCAGCTCTAACCCGTTATCCTGCTCCGTATAGAAGAGAGTCGCCTTGACAATCTCGTTGGCTTCCGCATGGGACGCGGGGTCCAGATCGATAGAGCCCATGACGGTGCGTGCCGCCTCCACATAGGGACTCGGGGTATACCACTCCGGGGAATCCTGTGCATGGAGGATGTTGAGCGGGGTGCTGGGCACCTTCCAAATCAGACTCATGCTCTTGCCACCCGAAACACGCGCAACAATTCCGGCAGCGACCACCAGTGGCGCGCGGCCAATCGAATCATGTCCACCGCGAGGGCTTCATCCACACGGGGGTCAGACGTTAATTCTTCGAGGGTGATTTGAATGCTCTGCGCCGTATAGGGCGTTTCTATCGCTAACTCTTTCGCGCGCAACGAAATGGTCACACAATGCCACGAACGGCGACTCCCCGATTGAGTGTGGCCTTGGCCACGAAGATTTCACGGATACCCGCCTGCTGATCTCCACACGGGGGGAGGACATCGAGCGCCACCTCGGCGAAGGCGATGGCTGCCGCTTCGATGCGCGCGTACTTCTCTTGCTGCACCGGGTCGAGCGAGTGATACGACATCGTGGCTTTGAGGTTGTCTTTCGTGACCGGCATGAGACACTCCTTAGCGTAGTAACGTGGCAATCAGCCAACCCACGGCAAACACACCGGGAATCAGCAGTAAGAGCCAGTCATCCTTCTGCATTTCTAGATTCTAGAATCAAGAATCGGGCACGTGCCCACTAGGTGAAGCCGGAGGTGCATTCCACCCACCCACGGAATTGCGGATGACTGGTCCCCCGGAAGCAGACACGTGCCCAACCGCCCAACGAAGAAGCCATTACAGGCTCGTTCCCACGGCCTGCGGCGATCTTGGGTAGGGACGGAGACGCCACACCTCTCTCAGTCAAGTCTGACGTCTCCGCCCCCGACTACCCGCACCCCGTCTGGACTAGCTCTGGAGGGCGATCAGCCGACGCCCGCCATTGATATCGTCATCGATCTTCACGTCCGGCACGAAGCACACGGCTTCCGCCACTTTGTCATGCTGTTGGGTGGTCACCTGTACGAGACACCCGACACCGGGGATCTCCAGTGCCTTGGTGCTCTTCATCCAGCCTTCCGCCTGACTGGACGCCTTGCACAGCAACCGCCAGAGGTCGCCGTTGCCCACCACCTTGATGTCCCCGACCTTCTGCTTCGCTTCTTCAATGTTCACGTTATCGAGTGTTTTTGGCATAGACTCCTTCTCCTTCAGGAAACCGACGACGCCCAACGCAGGGCCGTTCGCTCCGGAAAAACGACCAAGTAAAACCGGAACTGGCGATCTTGGCACGCAATGGTGAGGATGTTACCCGCTACCGGAACCTACGCCTGCGTGCCGCACCACGTCTGGACGTCGTTCTTACAGGCTCAGACGGAGCGCCCCTCACGGAATTGTGAGGCAGCTAATCAGGGGTGATGTGGTTCGTGCTGCATGGTGATGAGCACCCTGATCCCCCGTCTGAACCATCTGAATAGGCCGACCGAGCAACCGTGGTCTCCCTCACAGGATTATGACGGACACCCGACGCCAGCTGATTAGTACAGCAAACCCCACCTGACTTCGGTGCTCGATAGACCTAACGCGATGCCCGCGTGCGCACGTAGTCGCGTTTCTTCTTCCGGTACTGACGTGGGGTATAGAGCCCCACCTCGGCGCGAAGTGCCTTCTTCAATTGGCGCGCACGCATCCCTCTCATCGGGCGACTCCTTTGAGCGTTTTCTTCTTGGCCTGCCCACCCTTGCGGGCGATGGCTGATCGTTCATCAGCGGTCAACCGGGCTGCGCGTGCTTTGCCCCCTGCTTTCCCGCCACGGGCACACTCCTCCCGCGTAGGAAGGTAAGCATTTTCACGCATTTGTCAAGTCTACCACACCTGCTTGACTGGTGCAACTGAGTGCAACGAATAGGGTTACGCCCCTACCTCAGAGCAACAGGGCCAGCAACTCAATCACGCCCACCAACACGAGCAACGCCGTCAACAGGCGACGCTCATTGGGCGTGAGGTTATTATGGTCGTACATCAGGCTCGCGTGTAGTCCAGTTCCTGCTCCACCAACACCACGGTGAGGTTGCCGCACTGCGGGCACTTCTGTCTGATGGGTGCCCATTGGAGCCACGCACACCGCCGACACGAGAGCAGCACGCCGTGTCTCAGGTCACCGCTGGTGATCCGAGCCTCCGTGGAACGCGGGGCCGGAGCTGACCCGTCGCTCGTCACAGGTTTCGTGGGGAACACCAACACGTCGGCCATGCGAATACCCTAACTCAAAGAAGCCTGCGCAGATCAGTATCTCGATGGTCAAGGCCACGCAGAGCCAGTCAATCATGGGAACACACCACGAATCGCGAAGGGGAGCTTGGTGCAATCGGCACCGGGTCCGGGCACCTTCAAGCAGAAGTCCTTGTTCGCGTAGTCCACGAACAGGGCTTGGAAGTCCGTCAAGCTCGGGCCGGTGTTCGCCCCCGTGCCGGTCTGATAGAGGTTGTACTTTGTGAGCGCCGACGCCGTGACGCCACCGATGATATTGCTGCCGAACACGAGCCCCGGATACATGGTCACCGGGTTGATGCCGCTCGATCCCTCGGGGGTGAAGAGGCCGTAGGTGCCGTGCTGTTGAATGCTGTTCGTCCACACCATCCCCTGCACCGGGCCTGCGGGAATTGTGTGCGTGAGATTCGGTTCCTGATACGGCCAGATGGTGCCGTAGTCCCCCGCGAGAAAGGCGGTGCCATCATGCACGCTGGTGTTGTGATCCCACAGGATGGTCTTCGGCTGCCCGCTCGTGATCAGCGGCCGACCGTTGCCACCCCGCACCGCCCGATTCATCCAGAACAGATTGTTCTTGATGCTGAACCGCTGGCCCTGTCCCGAGCCCGGAGGGAAGCCGTACTGGATGCCGAGGATGTTGACGCCTGCCGAGACGTCCCACACCACATTGTCCTCGAACCCGATGTCTTCCATCACGCACCATGCGGCGCACGTCGTGCCGTTGACCGCCATGGAGAGCACGACGGCCGGACCCGGCTGCGCTTGGTTCCAGTGCAGCTGCATCCAATTGCCACGCGCCATGATGCGCTTGCCGATCTTCACTTCGTAGAGATTCTTGACCACGCGGGCGGGCGACGCGCCGATCCACTCCGCACGCTTCCCGAGATAGTTCCCCTGCGTGAGCACGTCGGCCGGGAGGAAGTCGGGTCCAGCCGGAGGCACGCCCCCAATGAGCACGTTCTCACTCGCCGCAATGATGATGTTGTCCTTGATGGTGACCGGCCCCGGCGTGGAGAGCACCGCCACCCCCTGTGAGTCTTGACCGTTCATCCAGATGTAATCGAAGTAGTTCTGGGAGATGAGGACATTGATGCCGTTCGCGTTGATGCCGCGCTTCTGCCCGAACACGTTCCCCGGATCGCCAATGAACAGGTTCTGCTTCACGAGGATGTTCTTCGGTGTGTCCCCCAGCACGGTGGAGTTGTTGTCGCCGATGCGGAGCATCTCCCCTTGACCGTTGTGATTCGGGCCGAACTTCACGCCTTTGATGGTGATGTTCGAGCCCATGACCCACAGACCGTAGGCGGTGCCGAACCCGCCTTTGATCGTCGCCATGTTGGCCGCATCCAAGGCAGGCTTGGCGGCTCCGAGCGCCCCCACCCCTCGGTTCAGATCCACCCACCCTTCCGTGGTGATGGTGATGTCGTGAATCGGCTTCGGGAGAATCCACGAGATGGCAAACGTGCAGCCTTTGCACAGCTCGATGGTGGTGTAGGGGGCCGCCCCGTTAATCACCGTCTGGAGGTTCGCCGTCTGCGGCACCTTGATCACGAGGGGGGCCGGGGTCTCGGCGGGGGGTGGAGACTTCAGCTTGTCGGCCTCCAGTCCCATCAACCGCAGGCGCTCCAGCAGATCGTCCACCGCTGGGACGTTGAGGGGCGGCACCACCGGGGGTGGCGGGGGTGGGTTCATCTGGGCGGAGGCACAGCTCGCCGAGAGCGTAAAGAGGAGGGCGAGGAGGGGTTTATTCATTCGGAAACTTTCTGAGACACGCACTCTACCGGCTCAATAGGAGCGGGCACGGGCGTCGGGGTCTCGGGTGAGTGATCCCACGATAGCATGGAAGAGGATGTCTTGGTGTTGTTGTGCGGGGGTCAGTTCATCCCATGGTCGGATACTGGGATGTTCCTTCTGGAGGGGATCTTTCTCCGGGCCGTACCGCCATCCTTGATTCGTATGCGTGATCAGCCATGCCGCATGGATATCTCTGGGCTGCCACCACCGGGTGGCGGTCTCGATCACCACCACACGGAGACGATCTCGCTCCGCCTGTGGGGCATACTCCCATGCAGGGATATTCTCCTCCCGCAAAACGAAGCGAGAATAGGCCCGATATGCCTCATACGCAATCGCACAGGCTTGCTCAATACTGACGACGAGGTGACGCATCGTGGTGACTCCTTCACACGCAATCTACACGTGGGGATCTACACCCGTAGAATGTTAATCGGTCTTCTCCACATACACCTCTTCGAGCTTCTCAAACTGGTCGTCGGAGAGGTGGCGGTGAGATTCAAACTGCTCGTTGACGGTGGCGAGGAAGTTCTCCTCCCACTTGGACAGGGGATGCCGGGGTGAGTCGAGGGCGTCCAACATGTGTTGGATAGTTTCGTGGGTTTTCTTCGTGCGTGGGGGCATAGAACACCTCCTGTGGTTCAGGGGCTCGTGAATAGAATTTGCAGTGGGTCGCAGTGCCCGCCATATCGAGCGGGGCGGTAGGGCAGAGTTCTCGGCTGGTACACCAGCCACGATCAGACAGACCGCGCGTCCATCTGTTATGTGCCCAGATCCCGTAGTCTTTCTTCCAATGTACGCACGATTCGCACTGGGGCATAGGCAGCCGCCTTCTGAAGGGAGGGAGGGAAGGCAGACAGTCTAGCACACAACGACAAACGGGGGACAAATTTCTAGCTAGGTGGGGGGAACGTCCGGGGCAGGCGTGGTGCAATTGATTGCACGCGTGAAAAATGCGGGGCTTGGGTCGGACGTTCACCCTTACCCCGCCGTGGACTAACCTTCGGGGGTGTCCTCTTCCTTGGCCGTCCCCGCAGGGGCGACCGAGATGTCGTAGTCGGGGAACAGATCCGCGACCCGCTTGAGAATCACCTCAAACCCGGTGGCCTCGATCACTTCATCGAGACTGAAGGGCTTGTTGATCACCGTGTTGCCGCCGACGTATCCGGCGCAGATGTTCTCCAGTGCCACCGTATCGAACTCGGTGTGGAGTTCCCCCTTCGCCTTCGCCAGCGCCTGCTGGACCACATCGTGCTGGTCGGCCTTCAGCTTGAACTTGATGGTGACCACTTCGTCGGTCGTCTTCGCGGTCTTGTCACCTTCGTCCGAGGGCTGTCCGGCCTTGAGCATGGCCTGCAATTCGAGCACGGTGGCATGCTCGGCCTTCGCCACCCACTCATCGACGTTCTCGGGGGTGAGCACCAGCGCCAGATCCTTCAGCTTGGTCCACCCGAGATGCCCCACCTTTTCCCACGGAATCTGCTTCGTGACCAGATTGTCGTAGATGGTGATGAGGTAACGCGCCTTGCGGCTCTGAAACCCGTAGTGTTCGAGCACGAATGCCTCGAAACTCTCGGACCCCTCGAACCACGAGTTGTCGTTGATCAACTTCAGACAGCCGCCCATCTTGAAGTAGTTGGTCTCGATGTTGTCGGCGAGACGCTCCGCCTCGTTCAGCGCCTTGGTCTTGGAATAGCTCTCGACTTCGTGAGCAATGTCCATGAGCAAGTTGCCGGTCTTTTCGACCTTCGGCTTCGTGGCCTTGGCCGGGGCGACCTCCGTGGCGACGGCTCCCTCGGTCTCTGCTGTTGCTGCTGCCATATGTGTCTCCTGTGCTGATGAGTATAACACAATCTACGAATATGTCAACTCAATCCAGCGAAATTTACGCGGGAACCGCCTCGGGTTTCGTCTTTTCGCCCTTGTCGAAGGCGATGGTCGGGTACTGCTTCTCCATCCGCTTGAACTTGTCGGCGAACAGCACCGCAGGCGGCTGGCCAAACAGGTCGTAGGCGAGCCTCCAGTAAGTGTCCACCGCTCCGGCGAGCAGGCTGGCCATCTGCTTCTGACGGTCGGCTTCCGCTGCGGCCTCTTCCGGCACCGCCACCACATCCACTTCCCGCTCTTCCTTCGTCCCACCCTTGTTGGGGAGCACGACGCTCTTCATGATCTTCTGCATCTTCGGGCCGTCGAACGTGCCGTGCTCCACGACCCGGAGCAGATCCGTGGCAAGCCCGTTGAGCGTCAGCAGGGCTGCCGTGCGGGTGCCCACCAGCTTCGACTTCTTGGTGGACGCGGGCATCTTGCACTTCAGGACGCGGCAGAGGATGGTCAGGTCATACCCGACGTCCCCCATGGCGACAAACGCCCGGTCCTTCATTTCCTGCGTCAGTTGCAGGCCCAGCACGTACTGGTTCAGCGCCTGCACCAGCGAGCCGGTGTTGGCCGCGAGACTGACTGTCGCCTTGGCGATGTTGGTGCGAGCCGTGTTCTTGGACACGACGCGCAGGCCGAGCTTGGCAGGCTTGGTCGCAACCGTCTTCATCGCATTCTTGCGAAAATTGCCGATAGGCATGCCGATTTCCATCACACACTCCTTGGATAAACGAACAACTGAAGAGTCCCACTCCTTGGCTACGACCGCCGACCCAAACCCCGCTTGGGTGCCATGCTTAGAGACTACGCTCCTGCCTAAAGTTTGTCAATGAGAAAATCGTCAATGACGGCCGGACAAAACGCCGGTTACTTTGAGAAGGGCATCTTCTCCCATTTGGCCCATTTGTGCAAGGGCAAACGCGTCCATGATATCGTGCGATTCACTGGTGTGGCCCCACCGTTGACGCACCGCGAGCGCCATCATGTCCTTCGTTGCATTCCCCTTGCCAGTGGTCCACTTCTTCAGGACTGGGACTGGGACTTCAAACCACGGCAATTGCAGGCGGCTGAGCACCACCCGGATGACCGTGCCAACTTCCACGAGGGTGATGAAACTACTGATATTCTTGGAATAAGCGTAGCCTTCCACTACGATCAAGTCCGGTTTCCAGACACCGAGGGTGTCTTCCACCTGCTTGGCAATCAATTGCAACCGGAGGAATCCGCGCTCCCTTGGCAAATGGATAGTTTTGCCACGGTCTTCGTCGTCGCCAACGAGGGCCATGCCGGTACAGGTGGCGATGTCGAGCCCGACCGTTCTCATGGTCCGGGTTGGGCTCCGGCGAAAATGGACACCGGCACGGTGACCCAGTACCGGGAGAACACGACCACGTTACCGTCCTTTTCGAGCGATGTCAGATACTCTTTGGCTCGTTCCAACGTAAAGGACGTTCCCTCTTGATCCGTCACCGTGTAGGTTTCAATACAGACCCGGCGAAAGGTCTTCAAAAACCCACCCTCCGCCAGAGCTTGACTGGTCCGGGCCACCCGCAGTGCTTGCAGGTGGGGTACTCAAACAACCCCTGTGACCCAAGGTGCCACTCCCACGAGTGGCGCTGCCAGCGCAACCAGCAATGGAATATCATAGGGCCTCCCACATGACTTGGGCCGGGTGCTGGCCAGAAAAGCATTCCTGACAAACACTGCACTTTTTGGCAATCGGGTCGAGCGCCGTGCCACAGATCCCCGAAGGCATCTTCTGCTCCTCCCGAAAGAGCTGCACGGCACGGGCCTTCTGCAAGAGGGTCACGAGCGGTGCGTCTTCCCGCTTGACGATGTACTCCTTGAAGGGCAGGATTTCATTCCACTGGGCATTGAGCTTACCGTAGCCCCGGCTCACGTAGAGCACACGCCCCTCCGCCTGATTGATCTTGTCCTTGTAGACGCTGTTGGACTCCGCCACGAGCTTCAGATAGAGGTTGGTGCGCAACCGGTGCTCCGGCTGCGGCATGACCAGCACGTCGAAGTCTGTGGGATTGAGGGTCTTCACCTCGGTCACCACCAGCTTCGGTGCGCCGACATCGAACAGGACATCCGGGCTGCCGCTCATGCCCCCCGCCTCAAACTGCACCTGCCGGTAGGCCCACCAGTGCTTCGAGCCATCCTTGCAGTACCCATTCGGCTTGCACACCATGGTGCGCTGGGCGTTACACTTCCGACACTCCCAGTTCCCAATGGCCGCGTCCCCGGCCCACTCCTCCACCAGCATGGTCTCGGTCGCCAGCCCCATCTGAAAGGTGAAGTCGAGCGCGGTAGAGAGGAATTCAATCTCGGTTTTCTTGGCGAACAGGTCAAAGAACGCCCAGCGTCTGGGACAGAAGTCCGGCCGGGTCACATCGGAGGCATGCACCACGTCTCGGGTGCGGCCTTGCTGTGGCCCCCCGAGATGCCGCTTGAGGGCGGCGATGACCGACTCCTTCGGCTTGTTGGTTTGATGGATGGCTTGCTTCAGCCAGCTCCCCGGCGTCAACGGCACGTGAGCGATCCCATGAAGAAGCCTGCCCGGTACAGAGCTTCCATCCACACCCACAGCACCACACCCGCGACGCACACGCAGACGAATCCCTTCACGGCTCAGTCTTCGGTGGGCGTGGGGTTGACGCCGCCTTGCGCTTCCCACGTGTGGTAGATGAGCCCGTATTCCGGCCCCGGTGCGTCGCCTGTGCAGGCATACACTCGGACGAAGGTCAAGAGGGCCACCTTCCGTGGGAGGTGACGAGCGATCCACCATGGGATCTTCTCCTGCACCATCTGCCGGATCAACACGGGGATCAGCCAGCGGTAGTACCCCAGTCTGTAGCGCAGGCCCCGCTTAGTAGCCCGCCGTTCTGGCCCTGTATAACGCATAACGACTCAATTCGTCGTGGGACCGCCCACTTTTGCCCGATTGTTGTCAGGGATCATCAACTTGCTGAGGGTCTTGGGGTGGCAGCGTGGTTTCTTCTTCCGGTGGTCGCCAGAAACAATCCGTATTGTGGCTTCCATCCACACGGTCACGGGCTCTTCGTCCCGCGCAGGCACCACCACCGACACATTCGCCAACCCACAGAGGTCGCACGAATACTGTACTACGATTGTCAAGGGGATCTCAGTCACCGAGCAACTCCTTGAACACTTCAAGCGGGATGGCGATCCACTGGCTGTGACTCGTGAGCACGGGCTTCCCTTCCGCATCTACGAAGGACAACACTACACCGGGCCGTTGGCCATGGGAGACCGCTTCCTTCGCGATCTTTGACAGCCACCCAATGTCGAGGGGGAGCGTCTGCTTGACGGTCGATTTCATCTCCAGTCGGAAGTTCTCCTCCTTCAGACTAGCATCCGACTTCGAGCCCGCACCCGCCCCCGAGTTGGCGTGCATCTTCGCGCCCATCTGTCGGCCCACCCGCTGCTCGGACTTCTTGCCGTGCGTGTTGCCCCCACCGGCCGCGACCCGATCAAGGAATGGGTTGCCCATGTTCGTCCACCCTCCATGCCCAATGCACGGCGATCCAATCGAGGATGCACGCCGCTTCCGAGATTTTGTCCGCGTGTCCGGCGAGCCGCATCGCGGCTGTCCACCACGGGTAATAGGACAGCAGAATTTCACACTCGGAGACCACGTGCTCTCCGGACTGATCTTGATACTTCCACCGACCGTTCACACCGTCTTGCATTTGCAACTGGTGATCCACATGATGGCTTCGGACAACCGGGCCTCCGCTTGGTAGTACGCAAACTCGTTGCCGGGTGGGTAGACGCGGAGCCGCTTCAGACTATCCAAGTCTTCGGTCAGGTCTTGTAGGAGCTTGAGGCGATTCTCTTCGGCTTCGGCGGCTATCTGGTATTCCATGTTTTCCATTTTCTCTGCACCCATGGCACCCAGACCGGCGAGAACGCGTAGAGCCAGAGTGACACCGCTGCGACCACCACCACGATGGAGTCAAGCCAGTCCTTCCGGAGCGTGCTAATCATGGGCTCTCTTTTGCAATTGGTTGCACCGGGACCGCTTCACCGGGCTCGACGTCCTTCGCGGAGAAGTCCTTCTCCTCCACCAACATCAAAGTGTCGGCGTAGTTGTCCATCACCAGCTTTTGCACCATCATCCGGAACGTCAGGTCGGCGGTGTACTGGTCAGACATCGCGGTGAGGGTGGGGAAGGGGAGGTTGCCCTTGCTCTTCTGGCCGGGAGCGGTGAGGTGGAGAGCGTAGCCCTTGGTGTCCTTCACCAGCAGGCCCATGGCTTGAAGGTGCGACTTCACCATGTTGAAGCTGTCGGTCTCCCCGATCTTCAGGTCGTCATGGTCCGACACGCAGAACTTGAAGGTGAAGTTCACGGCTCGGACGGGCACCTTGGCCTTCTTGATCACCGCGTGCGTCTCCTTGAACAACAGCGTGCTGCTCGCATTGTCGATGATATTCGTCGCCCGCACGCGGACGCGGAGGCTAGACAAGAATTTTTGTGCCTCACCCCCCGGCATGGTCTCCGGGTCACCGAACAGGACACCGGGCTTGAACCGAGTCTGGTTGATGAGAATCACGCACGGGTCGTGGTCTCGCTTCGCTTCCTCACAGAAGGCAATCATCAGCTTGTTCACCATGCGCTTGATCAGCAACGCCGACGATCCGATGTCGTAGTTCTCCACGCTCTGCGCAATTTCCTTCGAGGCAATCAGGCCCGCCATCGAATCGACCACGAGGATGGCAACGTCTTCCGCGCGCACGAGCGCGTCGCACAGGTCAATCGCCTCTTCGCCGTAGCCTGCATTCACCACGAGGAGGTTCTTGGTATCGACACCCATCTTCTCCGCCCAGAACGGGTCGAAGGACTGCTCCACGTTCACCCACACGGCCTTGTTCACCGGAGGGGGGAGCTTCTGAGCCGTAGCGACCGCCTTCAAGGCGAGATTGGTTTTGCAGCTGGACTCTGGCCCATACACAATGCTGTAGCGCCCACACGGAAAGCCTCCGCCGATATAGAAGTCGAACTCAAAGATCCCGGTGGGCAGCCGCCGCACCGAGGGAATGGCGTTCCCCGGCACCGCCACTTTGTCGCCTTTGGTTTTCCGAATCCCAGCCAGCACCTCTTGCAGGTTGCCGCTGTAGCCCGGTGTCTTACTAGCGGTCTTCTTGGGGGGAGGCTCGGGCTTCGGCTCCGGCACACTAGGTTTCGCGGACGTTGAGGATTTGAGGTTCAGGGCCACTCGCTTCTGCCTCCGCTGCTTTGACGATCAGAATCTTGGCCAGATCACGAGCTTGGTTAGGGGAGAACACGATGTAGCCCTTCCCCTCCTTGTCCACATCCAGCTTGTAATGGTTGATGACCACTTCGTGTCGTAGGTTCGTGCCGACTTCCAAGGTACCGGCCATGGAAGTATCTTTCCGCCGAATCTTCAACATCGTTCACTCACCTTTGGCGATCTTGACGGCTTCATCAATTTTTTCGGACACCCAGTTGGTGGCGTATTCGTAGGCTTCGTTCAACGAGTCGTTGTCACACGGCACGGTGATATGCACGCCGATGCGCGCCGACTCGTAGTTGCCGAGATTGAGCGTGCGTCCGCCTTCGACGGTGATGGACATGCCGTTCGTGAACACCCCCGGATGGAGCGTGCTCGTCTCACTCGTGCCCCCCGCGATGGTCTTACCGGAGACGGTTTGTTCCTTGGTCACGATGCCGGTGACCGGCTTGGATTTCTGGGCCGCGAAGCCAAGGTGCTCGGTGTAATCAGTACCGGTTTTTGGTGGGACGGCTTTCCCGCCGCCCATTTTCAGCGCCATGCCAACTCCTTTGGTCTCCGCATTCGCACATATTCTGTCTAAGAGTGACGGGTGCAGGATGTGCAGCTCCCGCACCAGCGCCAACGTGAATGCTACCGCGTCTTCGTGACTACCAATTGGCATACACCAGCTGCACGACGTTTTCGAGCGCCGACCGCTTGGCTTCGCCGACACGAATCCCGTGAGTCTGAAAAAACGTCTGAAGAGTCTGCAAGAGCGCCGTCTGCTCCGGCTTGAACCAGAGCCGCCCTTCCCGACGATAGGGCTCAGGGAAGTAGTTCTTGCGTCGCCATTCACGGAGCACCCACACAGTGATCCCCAACGTGGTGGCCATATCGTTGAACGAGAGTGTGTGCCCGTCCGTCACCGGCTGCTTCTTGGTCTCCCGCTGTTGCCGAGACCGTGCGAGCGCCTTCGCGCGATATTCCGGGTCTTCCCGATACCGTTTGGCCCGCTTCTCGGACAGTCGGTCCTTATTGGCTTCGTACCATGCGTCCCAGCTGAACCCCGGCTCTAATGAGGCCGGGGCAACGGGCGTGACCGATGCAGCTTTCACAAACAGTAGTGCCATGCGCGTATACCCCTAGACTTTGACCACCTCCGCCCCGATTTCGTAGTACTGCTTCAAGCGGGCGAGGTGGAATCCCTGAAAGATCGAGTTGTAATCGACCAAATCGAGGATGATGGGCTGCTTCTTATCGTCCAAGAACCGAAGGACGCGTCCCACAGCCTGAGTGACATCAGCTCGCGGTGTGGCCATCACCAACGTGTCCCAGATAGGCACGTCCGTTCCGGTTGCACACATTTTGTAGGTGCCGAGGATGATTACACGATTCTTCGCCAGTTTCAGTTCTGGCTTCTTCATGCCCCCTACATAGTAGCCGATTTCGTTACCCGGCACACCTTCATTCGTCAACATTTGGAAGAGCCGGTTCAGATGCCCCTCACGTAGGTCGGACATCACCAGCGTGCGCCGTCCGTTCTTCCATGATTGCAGGACGAAGTTGACGATTTCCATGTTCCGTCCGTCCGAATTCGCCATCGCCTTGGCGACCAGCATCATGCGGCCGGGGCCATGTGGGATGGGGATCTGCTGCCAGCCATTGCCCACCAGCTGCCGCCGACACGGGATGCGCCATCCGGTCTGTCGCACCAAAATCTTGGGCTTCATCCCGATGATGTGACCCTGCACCAGCGTCGGCCCAATATGCCAGTGCAGGAGCTGCGTCTTCCCATCCTTCCGATTCGGCGTGGCACTGAACCCGAGCCGTGATTTAGCCGAGAACAACTGGCAGACCCGAACGAAGCACTCCGCTGCCATCTGATGCACTTCATCCAGTACCATCAACCCGAAGTAGCGATACATCGCCGATGGGTACTTGTCGGGAATCATGAGGCTCTGCACCATCCCGATGACAAACTGCTTCCCCACCCAGTCACAGACGTCGCCTTGGATGTGCCCCACCAATGACGGCGGGATACCGAGCACGTTGATCAGTGAATCGCGCCACTGCGCCACCAGATCGTCCTTCGTGACCACAATCAGCGTGGCCTGTCCGAACCGTGCCGCGATCCAACCACCCACGATGGTCTTACCCCATCCGGTGGGAGCCTCGAAGATGTGGTTCCGCTCATCGATCAGGAGCTGCAACGATTGCTGGGCGCACACGCCTTGCTCATGGCGGGCCGTGAAGGTGACAGGAATCGAATTCTGTGGCCCGCGTGACCGCCAGTCATTCGGTCCCATGGCGTAGGGCGCACTCTCACGAGGCACCAGCAACGTGTTGCCCTTCCGAATGGCTCCGCGCACCTCTTCCCCATACGCCGACTCAAACGTGTACAACGCTTCGAGCCCCTCGTTGTAGGGGAAGGACGACATCGCCGCCGTCGTGATCGGGATGTCTACGGTGACGAAGCCGTGCTTCACAGATCCTCCATGAAAACCTCTGACCCCCTACGTGCTACCTGTACCGGACAGATGGCCAGTGAACCTAGGAACAGTCCGCTTACACGTAGGAGGTCAGACCTTTATAACTTGTGCGCCGCGCGTTTCACGAGATAATTCTGCTTCTGATCTTCCGCGCACTGACTACAGCGTTGCTTCGGCCACCGGTCATTTACGTGCGGACCAGAGACACAGAGCTTCTTGCGTCGTTGCGCGGCGACATACGTCTTGTTGTTGACCCGTGTCTGCTTCACAGCTCCTTCGAGTAATCCACCGTCTGCGCAGGCGTGGACGCCATGCCGCTGGCTGGAGCCGTCATGGTGTCCGGCTTCCCGAGCCCGAGGGCGCGCAACTCCATGCTGGACCGGTAGCTGATTTCCTTCTCGTAGTCCGCCACGGTGAAGTTGGTGACCTTCTTCTTGGTGTTGGTGGTGGGGTCCGTCTTCTCCACCATAAACATCTTCTCCAGCTCGGCCCGCTCGCGCTTCTCTACGAAGTCGAACATCGATCCGACGCCTGCCGACTTGTCGCCGACACGGGAGACGTCGAACGTGGCACAGGCCAGCCCCGCGCGTTTGCCCCCAATCTTGTTGAGAATCTCGAACGTCTGCGGCTTGGCCACGAGTAGCCGCTTCTGATCCTTGTAGGTTTTCGTCTTGTCCTTGCTGTGCGTGGTGCGGTGGTCGAGCACCGTGAAGAGGGCTACCAACGAGGGGCGGTCACCGGACTGGCAGATGGGGCATGGGTCGCTCGCGGTCTCCGGCATGGTCTTTTCCGGACACACGAAGAAGTTCATCCAGCTACCATTGAGATAGAGGTTGTGTTCGTAGTAACGGGGTGGCTGGAGATACCCCTCGGTGGTGAGGTCGCCGTCAATGAAGGTGATGCGCGCTTCTTCCTTTTCCTTGAGCCAGAACCGGAACATCTTCCCTTGGCTCTCACGATACGCCTGCGCTTCGGCCTCTTGTTTCTTGGCCAGTTGGGCACTCGCGGCCCCTTTTTTGAGAAACTCTAATGCCATACGTTCTCCTTTTCGGTCAACGGCGTGACCATAGGTTGTCCCAAACGGACGAACCAGTCTACGCTAAACAGACTTATTTGTCAAGAGGTAGGAAGTGCAATCAATTGCACGCTATAGCAGGGCGTCAATGCGGTCTTTGAGATATTCCACCGCGCAGTCATCCGGGTCATGGGCTCCTTCATCGAGCCAGATCGCCTTGTACCCAATCCCCAGTTGCGCGCAGTACTTGGCGTACAACACCATGCTCATCTGCCCCGTCTTGTCCGTATCGGGGATCTGAATGATGAAGGGACAGTCGCCGAGCTTTTTGAACTTCTCCCATGACGGCTTCGCGGTGAGGGCTGCCAGCGTCTTCGGGTAGGCTTGCACGGTCTTCCAACAATCGAACTGCCCCTCCACAATCACAGCGGGGCCGGACAGGTTCAGCGCCTGCTCATGGTACCAGACGAGGCGATTGTTGTTCGAGCCTTGCCAACTGTAGTCGTAGTGCTTGCCGGGGCCGGTGGTCTCCGGATGGATGGACCGGCCTCGGGCTCCGGCGAGCCGTCCAAACACATCCCGGTAGGGCGCGACGATCATGTGCCGCTTCAGGTCGAAGCGCAAGTCATGCTGCGCCATCTGCGTGACAGTAACCCCTCGGGTTAAGAGATAGGCATTCGCCACGTCAATCCACGCCACGGGGGTGAAACTATCGAGCCAGTACTGCGGCCATTCCTGAAACACCTGATCCGGCCTAGGGAATTCCCCGTAGGCGGGTAAGGGTTGCACCTCAGAGGGAGTGGTCAGCAATTCATGGCAGAGAGCAAAGTTGTATTGATGCGCGGTGGATTTGGCGTACAGCTCCACGGCATGGAGCAATTCTTCCGCACTCCCCGCCTGACAGGCAAAGCACGAGTAGTGGCTCCGACCTTCGGGGTCAATGCGAAGTCCGAAACTGGGGGAATGGTCAGCGTGCTTTTCATGCAGCCACGGCGCGAGCGGACAGCTGGCCTCCACCCACCCGTTATCCTTCACGCGGATGTGATTCGCCCCAAGGGCCTGTAAGAACGCGACACACTGGTCGGCGGTCATCGTTTGGCGAACTGGTCCCGCATCATTCCGAAGATCAGCTCGGAGAGCCGCGTGGCGTAGGCGGCGGCGTCCTCTATCCGGACCCCCGTCTTCGCGCAAAAGGTAGCCGTCTCTTCAGCGAGTCTGGCTTTGTAAAACTCCGGCAGTTCCGGAGGTACGATCTTCAACACCGTCACCACCGAGCGCGGCTCCGAAGTGTGATGCGCATCCGAGGGGGGATCATGGTCATTCTGCATCGTCACGCCTTTTCTTTGAGGAGTACTTCCAACTGCACCTTGATCGCGTCGAGTAATTCTCGGGCCTCCGTGGTCCACAGCACTTCACGTTTGGCTAGATCCTTGGCCGAGGTCACCACGAGCCCCGCCAACCCTTTCCGATACACAGCCAGCTCCGCTACTACCCCTTCTTGCGCGCGTAGCTTGATGACTTCGGTGTGGCGAATCCGATAGTACTGGAGCACCACAATCCACACCAACATGATGGTACACACCACGTTCACGAGCGTCAGCAACGTCAACACTTTCAGAACCGTCATTCACTCTCCAGTAGCACGGCCAGAGATTTCCACCCATTAGCGCGCAGGATGGCCAGAATCTCCTTGGCCCGATCCGCACTCCGGAACAAGCCTCGGTATTCGTTGGCGAGTGCACTGGCGTCTCGGGCGGTCATTGGAGTTTCCGGGCGAGCTTCACGACCACCGTGATGATCATGGCAAAGAATGCCAGCCACAGCAGGGCCAAGCCCGCATTGATGAGAGTGTACCAGACATTATTCATCGGAGTCGTTTCCAGTTGGTGCAACAGTTGTTGCGGGGATGTGGCGTATCCTGCCCGTCAAGACTCTCACACGTGCCCCACCCGAGCACCCAGCCCACGACCCACCATGCGCGCTCCACACCTGCGTCCCAGAAGGCATCAAAATTCACCGTCAGCTCCTTCAGCACATGAACATGTAATGCGTCCGACCACCGCCTTTAGAACACGCGACGGGAGCGGCCTTCGGCCGGTCATCCTTCTGCCAATTCTTCGCTGTCCCAGCAGGCATGGTGGCTCGCACCCAATCAAGCGCCTCCTCCCACGTGCCATAGGAGCACACCTGACACTGGAGGAGTTTCCACCACGTGACTTCATGCAACGGATCGCCGATGTCGTCAGTCTCAGGCATGGTGAACTCAAATTTTAGAGGGCTGGCTTTCGGTGGCATATGACTCACCAAAGCTGTGCTGCGCCGCCCCCAGAACGCTACGGGAGTGTGCCAGTCGGCCAACCGGCACACCCTAATTGCACTCTAAACTCTTACCAGTACTTGATGGCGAAGTGCGCGACGACGTAGAGCATCCCCACCGGCACCGCCACCAGAAGCAGCCAGAAGAAAGTCAACGCGATGGCCTTCCCCCACATCTTCAGAATGAAGTACCGATCCTCCTCACGTCGCCGGAGTTCGCCGCCGTGAAGCGGGTTCATTTCTTCACCGGCCGCGTCGCCTTCAGCGTCCGGCTCCCCGGCACTTCTTCCGTGTGCTGGGCCAGCTCGAAGCCGCCGAGCATGGTCTTCAGCGGCGTGATGGAGATGTCCACCACGTTCTCGGCCGCTTCCCGGCCATACTTGTCGAAGAGATACTCGATGAGTTTCAGCGGGTCCGACGCCACCGTCTTAGTGCTCCGCACCGAGAACTCGATTTCCCCCTCCGGGCTCGTGAACAGCGCGGGCTTGTTGTCGGCGAACAGCTCGTTGGCCGACTGCGCCAGCACCTTCCGGATCTTCTCCATCTGGGCGACCGTTTCCTTCATGTCGTGCTCCACATACTTCCGGTAGAGCGCGATGTATTTCACGGTCTGGGCTTCGAGTTCAGATATCGCCTCGGCATCCGGGGTCACCACCACCTTGTGGATGGTCGGTTCCACGACGGCAGTCGCCGGGGATGGGGCCGCGAGCGAGGCTTCCAGCGCGGCGTGGAGCTTCGAGACGGCAATCGCTTTGGCCACCGCTGCTTTCTTCGGGGCCGGAACTTTCATGAGTAATGCCATGGTTCACACTCCTTGTGACTCCGGTAGTATACCACTCAGACTACCGTTTGTCAACTAATCCCACACCTCATCGCGATAGCGGTAGCCGCGCACGACCCCACCCCACCCGTAGACGGCGCGGAGGTAGCCGCGATGGCGCACGAGACGGCGGAGACGAAGTTTCTTCGAGCGTTTACCAGTCATTTGAATTTGGCCGTCAGCTGCGTTTTGCACGCAATGCAGTGCAAGTTGAAAAAGATGGTCGTGCCATCCTTGTGATGGCGCTGATCCTGATCGCACCAGTATCCGAGCCAGTCCGACTCCGGTATCGTGTGATCGATGACGTGCGGCGTCTCGGTCTGATGGGCATCGCTCAGGAATTCAGCCTGTGCGCCGTCTCCATCACCCGCGTGTGCCCGCGCATCGAGTGACTGTGGGGGTCGTCGTTTGGCCATTTTTGCTCCTGAAAAGAGTAGGGTGCGCTTCGACGCCAGAACTCCCATCAACGGCCCGTGCCTCCGGTTGACACCTTGGCTCCACGCACCCCGCGAAGTGGCTGGCACGGCAGGACTCGAACCTGCGACCTTGGGATTAACAGTCCCCTGCACTACCGACTGTGCTACATGCCATCGTAAAAAGGTGCCCGGTGGTGATGGGTTCCCGCGTCCACCTCCCACCGGGTTCGGACAGGGCTCCTCGTCGCCTACTGCCCTGACAAGAGCTAGTATACCACAATCTGAGGGTTTGTCAACTGCACTCAGTTGCAGTCAAACCCATTGGAGTTCCGGATTCAGGTCCGCCACGGTGGTGCCGACTGGGGGATTGGTCTGGTTGAACTGCATGGCCTGAAAGTCCCACGCGATGGAGAAATGACCGACTTCCCCGTTGCGCCCCTTCATCACCTGCACCTTCCGCTCCTTCATGGTTTCGACCGAATCCTCCTGATAGAGCGACAGGGCGATGGAACTGATCTGGCCGATGGCGTCCGAGTAGCCAATATCCTCCAGATCCCCCTTCTCCCCGGTGCCTTTCTTTTGCTTCTTCGAGGCATCCCGGTTGAACTGCCAACTACAGAACGCCATCATGTCGAGGTCGGTGCAATGCCGTTTGATCAGCTCCACATTCTCCGCCGCCCGCGTGAACCGATCCAGCTTGAAGTTTTTGTGCCGAAGCAGATACGCCCCGTCCACCACCACGATGGGACATTCGAGCATGTCGGCAAGAGCGAAGATGTCTTCCACGTTGGCGGCAAGGTTCCCGTCGATCACGTAGAACTTGGCTTGCTCCAGCGCCATCCCCTTGAGCCCGGTATAGAACTTGGCGAGGGTCTGGGTGCTGTAGCCGCCGACCTTCAGCTGTTGGATGTTCTGCTTCGTGTACATGGCGGTGACCCGCTGGGCAATCGGGAGGGTCATCATCTCCATAGAGACGTAGAGCACGTTCATCTGCCGGATGGTCCAGTTGTAGAGGGCGATCCACAACGTGAGCCACGTCTTCCCCACCGCTGGACGGCCCACGATGGAGACCACATCCCCCGGCATCACGCCCCCGCTCTGCTGATCCATGTAGGGCCAGCCGAAGTACGCCACGGTGTCGGACACGAGCGCGTTGTGGTAGGCGGTGAGCACCAGCGAGGGCGCTTCCACGCCGACGTCCAGAATCCGGAACCGGTACTTCTGCTCGGTGATGTCTCGCACGCACGCGCGCAGCGCATCGAGCGCCGCTTCATGGGCATTCTGATCCGACTTCAGCAACGACTGCGTGTCCAGATTCGCCTTGTTCAGCCGCTCGTAGAAGTATTGGTTTTCGAGCAGCTGAATGTAGTAGCTACTGGGCTCCGGCACCTCCACGACCCCGACGTCTGGAAACGCGGCATGCAGGGTATCGAGCTGCGGTAACACGTGATGGCCTTTGAGATGATCCGTCACCCATGCGAACAACGGTTGCTCGTACGGCTTGAAGAGCAGCGGACTCAATTTCGCCCGTGACCACTCCATCGGATTCTGTTCGGCGCACAAGCGTTTGATGACTTTAAGTCCAAGGGCATACGACATCTAATCCGTGACCACCTTGAAGCGACTGAGGAAATCTCGAAACGGCGCACCATACACACTGATGATGGCGGTCAAGTCTTCGACGTACACGACGGTGGGCTTGCTCTTGATGGAGCGTTCGAGCAACAGGTCATACACCGACTGCACGCGCCACGGCGGCATGTTCTTGGACATGGCCGTCATGCACAGATTCGGGATGATGAGCACCGAGGGGTTCGGCGGAACGCCCCCATGCAGGGTGCTGTCAATGAGCGAATTCAACGGACACACGCGCGCATCCACGTAGTTCCGAATCAGGGCTGCCGCAATCGCCTGACACCGGGTATCGGGGCGCGCGACGCCATTGAGCACGAGTCCGGGGGTGCCGTCTTTCAAATAGGTCCAGAACTTCTTCACCCAGTCAATTTCGTCCGGTCCACAATTCTTCGTCATGGACTCGTACAGAAAATGTCCTTGGATGCCTGCGATGGAGCAGACGTTTTCAAAGTCGGCGATGATGCGAGCGTGTTCGAGCGCGTCCAACATGACGATGGTTTACCCCTTGAGCCCCGCCAACATGTCCGCCAACTCCTGTGCGGTCATCCGGTGCGGGACATCCTCTGGTCGAGTCGCTGCAACTGATTGCACGACGGGTGCCGTCGAGGTCACAGCGACCGGCGTGGGTGGTGGACGGAGGAGGTTCACCACCACGGCATGATGTTTCAACAAGAATCCGATGTGTGGCGACGTGGGATAGGGCGTCCCGGCTTCCGCCCCCGCGCGCGCCGCAAACTTCCACCAATGGTTCACCGCGTAGTCAATGACGTCACGTGTTGTATCACCACAATACTGGCACAACTGCTTCAGTTGGCCCGCTTCTTTTCCGGTGAGGGGTTTTTGATACCCGCCACACACCGTGGCACACCGACTCGCCCAGAAGGCACTGAGTTTCCCAGTCGCCGGGGAGGGTGCCGCCCGTTTCGCCGCCACAATCTCCGATGCTTTCACGAGGGCCTCCTCAGCTCGGCTGTGCGCGCCTGCTTGTACGCTGTCTACTGTACCCCTATTCTCCCTTTCTTCCTTCTCCTTCCCCCCCGCCTCTTGAGCTTGCGTCTGCGCAAGATCCGGTGTCCGTGTCTCTGTCTGTACTCTCTGTACTAGAGTGGCGTGATTCACACCGCTCTTAGAGTGGCGTGTTTTACACCACTCTAGAGTGGCGTGTTTGGGTGGGAGCCCCACCTGTAACAGCTTCACCGGGTCGCATAACAAGCGAATATGACTCACGTTCAATCCGGCGAATTTCATCTGCTTGACTTCGATCAGCTCGATGGCCCGGAGCACGCGGATGGCCCGCTTATACCGCTCCAGCGTGAGACTACACTCGGCCATCCACTGGTCACGGGTCTTTGCCACCCACATGCGATCCAGTTTTTGCACACGGAGCTTAGACTTACCGGCCTTGTTCGGTAGATGCCAGAAGACGATCTGCGCAAGGAGTGATCCAACCGTCGTATCACCCCCCATAAGGGCGATACACTGGGGTCTCACGTTCGGGAAAATGTCGATGGGTCTGGGACAAAGGGAGGGAATGCTGGCGGCTTTGGACACGACACGGCCTTTCTCGCGCAAAGGTGAAGCCCCCCACGCGATTGGGAGGCTTCAGGAAACTTCCGGGTGACTACGCGACGCGCTGCGAAGACCGCGTGTAGAGAATCTCGAACGCCTTCAGGAGGGGCGGTGTGCTGATAGCCAGCAACCGATCCAAGAGCGCCTTCACCCGCGACTTGGGTTTGGCCTCCGCCTCCAGCCGCTTCAACAGCTGGTCAAGCGGATCTTTCCCGAAGTGCATCCGCTCGTAGTGCTCCCGCTTCAGATGGTAGGTGGCTCCAAGACTCGCCAGCTCCCCCTGTGTCTTGTCCCAGTACGCCATGTCCGGGTAGAACTTGACGTTGAAGCAGTCGCTGGTCAGCTTGCGGATGGCGACGATCCCCAGATCCCCCTTCACCGCTGCCACCAGATAGGTGGCGGTAGAGGAGAGTCCATCCATCACCCGGAGAATCTCGATCCCCTTGATCCCCGGCATCGGCACGACCGGCAGATCCAGTCGCAGCGAGTGGCCATTCACCCGGATGGCCTTCTTGCCGAGGATACTCAGGTCCGAGGCACTCTGAAAGTCGGCATCTCCCTTCGCTGCCGCCTTCGAGCCCTTGGCCTTGCCCTTGGCCTTCTTCTCGGGTTCTCCCCGCCCCTCCTTCACGGCCAACTCCGCCTTCACAGCCGCTCGGGCCGTGGGGGCGAGGGCCTTCGCCGCAATTACCGCTTTCCGCTCGGACAACCCCAGCTTGCGCAGCTTGGCCACGAGTTTGTCGAGCAACGACAGCTTCTTCGCCATGCTCAGTTCACCGTTCCTTTCCCATCATCCGGGTCATCGTCATCGTCGTCTTCATCCTCGTCGTCATCTTCGTCTTCGTCGTCGGGGTCTTCATCGGATTCGGCAGTCGGCACGTAGTGCTGAGCCTTCGCCTTGTGCAGCTCCGTCAGGTCGGGGAAGGTGAGCACGAGCTTCACCTGATCCGGGTCGAGCGTCGCGAAGAGCGAGCGCAGCAGTCCGGGCAGATCCGTCACGTCGATCTGGAACCCATCGAGGTTCGCCTGCTCGGTGATCCAGCTGGCAAAGGCGGACCACAGGTCGGCCTTGTCGGCGAAGGACAGAAACTCCGTGGACCGGGGTGCGGGCGCGAAGACCGGCACGGCGATCTTGTCCAGCCGGAAGCCGGTGAACATCTTGTCGGGGTCCGGCACCCCACGAGTGTTCAGCTGCGTCTTGCCGTCGAGTGTCTCCAGATACTGGGCTCGTTCCCGCTTGCGGAAGTGGGTGAAGTCCGAATACTGGCCCGAGCTGGAATGCGCGACGAAGCGCACGATGATCGCACCGATCCCGGTGTGATGGGTCTGATAGTCAAGCCCAATCCCGAGGTGTTCGGTGCCGCGTGACGCGACGTCGATGTAATGGTTGCTGGAACCGCGATAACGAAGCACTGATTCAGTCGGCATGTCACACACTCCATTGTGGGAAAATTGAGGGTTTCTCGCGACCCGGAGATAGAATAACACCTACATTGGCGTTTGTCAAGTAAGCAATTTGCAATTGAGTGCCAACCCATCCGTTCTAGTTACGACTCTTTGGGTGGCTGCAAGTGGGCCAACTCATCAAGGCTGATGAAGCCTGCCGCCGTCCACCGCGCGTACCGCAATTCTTTCAGCTCAGGCACGATGGCGACGGCACAGTGAGCAAATTCCGGCACACACTGCGAAAGGGCCAATTCCTCAGTATCCGCTTCGATATTGCGAAACATCAAGGAATCGTTGACCGCTGCAATCACAGTGTACTTCATGCCTTCTCCTTCTCCAGCCAGTTGTTGGCTTTGATGGTCTCGTAGACCAACACCCGCACTTCGGCGTGAGAAAACGTCACCTTGGTCGTGCCACTCAGCACCGCCCCCAGCACATGGTTCCGCTTCTCAGTCGGGGCTTTGCCGAGCACGGACTGATACGTCTTCCGGGCGAACGCGTGCGCCGCCGACGTCTGCAACTTCTCGAAGGTCATCACCTTGTCGATGCGGAGCGCCCGATACAGCTCCTTCGGCAGGGCGTCGATGTCGTTGGTCGTCATGACGGTCAGCACCTGTGCCTTGTGGTACTGGAGCCACCACAGGGTCTGACTGAGAATACGACGGGCCGTCCCTTCGTCGCCCCCCGAGCCGCCAAACTGCTTTTCCGCTTCGTCCAGTAACAGGACGCATGGAGCATTCAGCTCGATCTGCTGGAGGTTTCGGGCCACCCGGCCTTCACTCTCCCCCAGCCAGCGGTTCAGGCTGGTGCCGATGTCCAGTCGGAACAGGGGCACATCCCAATGCTTCGCCAGCGCCATGGACGCCATGCTCTTGCCCACCCCCGGATCACCCTTCAGCAAGAGCCCACGGGGCACCAGCTGCGGCGGCGTCTTCGGGTTCAGGAAGTATTTGTCGTTCAAATACAGCCATTCCTTCAGCGGCTTCGGCATGTCGTAGAAGTCAAAGTCGGTCGAGAGCGGTTCGAGCCCCGGATGTGCCCCGCCCATCAGCTGCCGGGTCTTCCGCACATCTTGGGGCAGAATCGAGCCGGTGCGGGCCATGGTCAGCTGCACCGCTTCGGCGGCGGTTTTGAGCGAGAGCCCACGCAGCACCTGCACGAGCGGCTGAATCAAATCCTCTGACTGGATGAACTGCTTCAGGTAGCCGATGAAGAAACTGTCCGGCACCACGAGCACGCCCGTGTCATACACGAGCATGGAGGGCTTCTCGGGGTTGATGATGACGCAACTCCCCCCGGTAATCTTCAGCTTTTTGTAGGCATCATCCGTCACGAGGGCCAGATCGTTGGCCCACCACAAGCAAATGTCTGGCAGGGGATGGGAAGCTCCAGACGGCAGTGGACGCACCTCTTTTCCAGCAATCCGCGCCAACACGTCTTTGACGTGGACGGGATCATCCGTATGAATCCCAATGAAGGGCAGGCGTGCTTTCAACGCGGTCTGGAAGTCAATCACGGAAGCTCAATCACATAATCGTTAATGGTTTCATGGTCCGGGTCGTAGCCGTCACGTCCGTGCGGATGACGCGCCTTCAGGCCCGGATGGGGCGGATGTTCATCCGACCATGTGCCGCCGACACCGTAGGCTTCATCCTCGTTGGCCGCATTCACGAGGGTATGGCGGAAGCGGATTGATCCCGGCCCGCTTGCCTCCGAGATGATAATCGCCTGCACATAGATGAATTTTGGCATTAGGTATCATCCTTTCCATGGTCTTCCGCCCACCACGCCCGCTTCCGAAGTTCCCGGTGCATGGCGGTCTTCAGCGTGGGGAGCCGCTTATGTTTCACCCCCGGTAGCAACGGTGTCTCATACCGGCCATCAGAGGTGGGGGTGATCTTCCACCCTTGGACTTCCATCTCTTCGTCCATAATCCACCACGCGCCCCGCATGCGCTAAGATCCGCCCGCTGAGAGACTCCATCCACAGGCAAATCTGGACCAGCGCATTCCCGTAGGCGTAAATGAATCGCTTTTTGAAGTGCATCATCAGAAGGTCACGTCGATGCCGACCGCCAAGGGGTGGGCCGTTAATGCAAAGTCTTCGGCCGACTTCTTGCTGTCCGCCCAGACGGTAACCGAGTGACGTGCGTGATTTCCGGCTGCGATCACGGTGACCACCCATGCGGTCAACCCGTGCTGGCTGTAGTCGTTTCTGACTGCGGATCTCATAAGGCTCACTCCATTGAGGAAAATCGACGTGAAGGCAGTGTAGCACTAAGCCTGTGGTTTGTCAAGATGTAGCGGCGAAGGCAGCTTGTCCAAATCGTCCTGCACCCGATGCGCCATGTCCACAAAAATGAGTTGCTTCCACAAGGGCCAGTTCCAGTAGTCCGCCAACCATTGACAGAGGTCTCCTCGCTCCAGCACGCCGTAGGCATACCATTGCCGCGCGCACCGCTGCCAGTCCTTGCCACGGGATGCAAACACAGGGACTCCTTGGGAAAGGGCGTAGTATGACCGATGGTCAGGAGTTTGTCAAGTGCAACTGATTGCACCACTCAGCAAACGCTGAGCGCCTTCTCCCAGTTTCGCGACACCGCCTTCAGCTGTCGGCGACCCGCCTCTTGCCGCTTCAGTCCCTCCTCCATCTTCACCGGGTCCATGTATTTGCCCACCCACCGGTTCACCAGCCGCACGAGCACGGCCGGTTCGAGGGCGTCCAGCTCCCACGAGCTGTCGCCATACCGAGCCTGATACGCCTTGAACCGGGAGTCCGTCACCTTCACCGGGTTCGGGGGCGGATGGTAGCGTTCGATCTGCTTCATCGTCAGAGCGATGCGCTTGACCTTGACGATAGGGTCACCGGGGAAGTCCTTCTCGGTGAACAACTTCAGCCGATCTTTGATATCGCGGGTCATGTCGATGCCACTTGGGTCGTGGTCCCCCATGTGCAGGATGATGGTGCCTTGGCCCTGCGTCTGAGCACGCTGCACAATCCGCTGGGATGCCACCCACATCTCGGACTGGGAGGTGTAGCCCCGGCATGAGAAATAGGGCACATCG
>Ga0193753_10000267_pt1 | contig 52095 bp, 37 predicted proteins | sample H1c2metaG_FD_144925 | JGI IMG/M metagenome (GOLD analysis project Ga0193753, IMG submission 144925) | Soil microbial communities from a riparian zone of the East river system, Colorado, United States - H1c2 | ecosystem: Environmental > Terrestrial > Soil > Riparian zone | place: USA: East...
CACGGCCTCCGCCGCGACGCCACGCCGCGAGAGCTCGCGCAGCAGCGGCTGGCTCTGCTCGCCGATGGTCAGCACGAGCCGCGCCCACTGGCGCGCGCCCTCCAGGAGCGGCTCGGGATCCAGGCCCTTGTCGTGCCCGCCGACGATGAGGATGCACGGCGCCCCGACCGCCTGCAGCGAGCCGTGCGTGCTCTCGGGCGTGGTGCTGCTGCTGTCGTCCACCCAGCTGACCCCGCTCCAGGTGCCGACGGGCTCGAGCCGGTGCGGCGGGCGCTCGTAGCGCGCCAGCGCGGCGGGCAGCGCGCGCGCTGCGCGGACCTCGTCGCCCAGCACGGCGGAGACGGCCAGCGTCGCGGCGGCGATGTTCATGCGGTTCATGCGGCCCGGCAGCGGCACCTCCGCCGAGGCGATGAGCGGCCAGCCGCGCCGGTCGGTCAGCTCGCCGTCCGCGCTCACGCTGATGTGGCCGCGCAGGCCGTACCACAGCTTCTCGCCGGCATAGCCGCGCGCGACGTCCACGACGTGGCTGTCGTCGGCGTTCAGGACGGCGCGGCGCGCGTGCGCCAGGATGGAGCGCTTGCTCTCCTTGTAGGCCGTGAAGCTGCCGTGCCGGTCCAGGTGGTTGGGCGTGATGTTGGTGATGAGCGCGATGTCGGGCCCCAGCCCCTGCCGCGCGAGCATGTCCAGCATGAAGGAGGAGAGCTCCAGCACCGCGACGTCCCCGGGCTGCGCCGCGGGCAGGTCCTCGAGCAGCGAGCCGCCGATGTTGCCGCCCAGCGCCGAGCGGATCCCGGCCGCCTCGAGGATCGCGTGCGCGAGGCTCGTCGTCGTGCTCTTGCCGTTGCTTCCGGTCACGCCGAGCACGGGGCCGGGCCAGCGCTCCATGAGCAGGCCGATCTCGCTGCTCAGCGGCACGCCGGCCGCCGCCGCCTCGAGCACCGGCGGCGCGCTGAGCGGCACCGCCGGATTGACCACGAGCAGGTCGGTGTCCGCGAAGTCCACGCCTGCGTGGCCGCCGAGCACGACGCGCGCGCCCCCCGCCTCCAGCTCAGCCGCCGGGCCGGCGAGCAGCTCGCGGCCCGCCTTGTCGGTGACGGTCACACGCGCGCCCTGCGCCAGCAGCCAGCGCGCCGCGCCGAGTCCCCCGCCGAAGTGCCCGAGCCCCAGCACGATGACCCGCTGGCCGGCCACCGGCCTGGCGCGCGCCAGGCGAGCGGCGACGAAGCCCGTCGCATCGGGCGCGCGTTCGTCACCAGATGGAGAGCTCATGGGACCACCTTGTCCGTGCTTTCGTGGTCCGTCACTGCGTCGGCGGCGCGCCGCATCGCCGCCTGCTGCGCCTGCTGGCGGGCATGTGCGGCATGGGCGTCGTCCCACGTGCCGGCGCCCGGGTCGAGCGGCGCCAGCGCGAACTGGAAGACGTGGTCGTCGTGCAGGCCGAGCGGGAGCAGCAGGTCGGTCACGATGTCCAGCGGGAAGAACTGCCACCACGGAAGCGGCACGTCGAGCAGCTCGTGGCGGCTGCGGTAGCCGTCCAGCTCGAGGTCGAGCGACCGCGTGCCGTAGCTGTCCAGCACCTGGTCGTACGGCGTCGTGCCGACGCGCTTGCCGTCCATGACCACGATCGCGCCCGGAGGGTCGCTCCGGACCGAGAGGGTGCGGCTCACGCAGCCCGTGCCGAGCAAGCCGACGGCGGCGAGGGCACAGGCCCGCATCGCGTGCGGCGCCGCGCGCGGCGCGACGTGCGGTGCGACGTGCGGTGCGGTTCCGGTGCGCCGGGGTGTGGCGGCAGGGGCTGGCGTTGTCGCACCGGCTGGCGTTGTCGCACCGGCTGGCGTTGTCGCACCGGCTGGCGTCGCCGGTGCCGCGGCCGCGGGCGCAGCGGACTCACGCGGCGGGCGGCGAGGCTGGTTCATCGCGTGCTCGAGACGGCGCCGGCTCCGCCGGGGCGCGCGGACCGAAATGGCGGGCAGGGCGGGATTTGAACCCGCGGACGAGGAAATTCCCCCGTCAACAGATTAGCAATCTGCCGCAATCGACCACTCTGCCACCTGCCCGCAACGGGGGCAGGATTGAACGGCGCGGCGGGGTTGAATGTCAACGACGGTGTGCGCACGCCCCTGGTGGCGCAGGCGCGTCGGGCTCACTCCATGCCGAACGCGCGACGCTCGCAGGTCTGCCGCGCGATCCGCGCCCCCGGCCCGCGCCACGCGAGTCGCACGGCGCCGGGCCGATCCGGGCGAGTGGACCGGGGCGAGTCGGTCGGGCGAGTCATGGTCCAGTAGAGACACGGCCTCTACTGGACCATGGGCGGCGGGAACGCCCATCGAGATGTCGTGACGCGGGGCGGTGGCGGAGGGGGTGGGATTCGAACCCACGAGCCCTCGCGGGCCAGCGGTTTTCAAGACCGCCGCAATCGACCACTCTGCCACCCCTCCTGCGGCCGGCCCGCGGTCGGGCCGGTGCTGCTTGTCATGCCGGTGCTCGGACGGTGCTGCCCATCCTGCCATCCGCGCTGCGATCCGCGCCCGCCGCGTCGCGCCTCGTCAGGCCGCGTCGCGCGCATCGCGCCCCGGCCCGCCCCGCGGCGTCACGCGGTCCCGCGCCTGCCGCGGGGCCGGATCACGCCGGCGGGCCGTCCTCCGGTGTCGCGGGAGTCTCCGGCGGGGCCGGCTCCTCCTCGTCGCGGCGGCCGATCTCCTCCAGGATGCTCTCGGCCGCGAAGAGCCGCGCACCCACGCCGGTGCCCACCGCAACCGCGTCCGACGGCCGCGCATCGATGGTGAACGGGTGGCCGTCCGCCGCGCGGAAGTTCATGCGCGCATAGAAGATCTCGTCCTTGAGCTCCGTGATCTCGACCGAGATGAGCTCCGCCTTCAGCTCGCGCATGAGCGCCGCGAAGATGTCGTGCGTCATCGGTCGGCGGGTCTCGATGCCGTGCACCTTGCGGTGGATCTCCGCCATCTCGTTCATTGCGATGATCACGGGGAAGTACCGGCCGCCGTCCTTCTCCCGCAGGTACATGTGGCAGTCGGCGCTCTGGTCGCTGTGCATGATGCGGAACAGTTCGACCTCTCTCATGCAGGCGAGTATAGCCACGGGTCGGCCTCCGCCCGCCCCGCGAGCGGCGCGGGGGACTGAGGCTCGCAGCTTCAGCACGCCGAACCGGCCGCGCGGAACGCCGGCGCGCCTCGCCGCGGGACGCCGCGGCGAGGGCTGCCGTCCAAGCGGCGGCTACCATGGTGCGCCGGGGGACCGCACGCGGAGTCGCGTCGCGAGGCGCACCGGCCTCGCTTCTTCACGGGATCCGCCGGCCGATGAGCGCTGCTGAGGACACCGAGGACGGCGCCGTGCTGGTCACCGGCGGCGCGGGCTTCCTGGGGCGGCTCGTCGTGTCGCGGCTGCTCGCGCAGGGCCGACGCGTCGTCGTGCTCGACGACCTCAGCACCGGCCGCAGCGCCGGCCTGCCGCGCCATCCCGCGCTCGCGCTGCTCGAGGCCTCCGTGCTGGACGAGCGCGCCGTCGCGCGGGCCGCGCGCGGCGTGTCCGCGGTCTGGCACCTCGCGGGCGTCGTCGGCATGGTGCGCGCGACGCGGCTCGCGGCGCACGCGCACCGTGTCTCGGAGGAGGGCACGCGCCGCGTGCTGCAGGCCAGCGGCGACGCGCCCGCCGTGCTCTTCTCGTCCTCCGCGGTGTACGGCCTGCACCGCGCGGACCCCGCGCGCGAGTCGCTGCCGGCCGACGAGCGCGAGGTGCTGGAGTACGACGGCGGCGTGCCCGGCTACGCCACCGGCAAGCTCGCGCTCGAGCGCCTCGGGCTCGCTGCCGCCGCGCGCGGCCGGCGCGTGCTCGTCGTGCGCCCGTTCAACGTCGTCGGCTGCGGCCAGGCCTCCGCGTACGGCATGGTGCTGCCCAGCTTCGTGCAGCGCGCGCTCGCCGGCCGCGAGCTGATCATCCACGGCGACGGCCGCCAGACGCGCGCCTTCAGCCACGCCGGCACGTTCATCGACGCGCTGTTCCGGCTGGCCGCGAGCGACGCGGCCTGGCGCGCGCCGCAGCCGCTCTTCAACCTCGGCTCGCCCGCCGCGCTCTCCGTGCTGGACCTCGCGCGCCTCGTGCGCGAGGAGTGCGCCGCCGATGTCCCGTTCCGCTTCCGCCCCTACGCGGAGGCCTACCCCGGCCGCCGCGACGTCGCCGCGCGCAGCCCGGACACCGCGCGCCTCACCGCCGCTCTCGGCGAGACGAGCTGGCCCTCGGTGAGCGAGATCGTGCGGGAGGTCGTGCGCGAGGAGCGCGGGGGCAGGACCGCGATGAGCGTCACGGCAACGCAATGGGAATGACGTCGGCTGCGCTCCGTAGGTCGTCCTGCGATGCGCCTGCTGCCTCGCCTTCACATCCTGCTGCGCGCGAACACCTCGGTGGTGTGTCCCTCGTCGACCTGGATGAAGTCGGTCGGGCAGCGGAGGAATCCGAACTCGGGATGCAGCGCGAGCACCCGGTAAAGCCCGCGCCGCACATTGACAAGTCGCGCTTCGCCTGCCCCGTCGGTCGATCCGACCGTGGAATCCGACGGCCCGGGCCTGCCTGCGCTCTCGATGGGTATCAGTCTGAACTCGACCTGCGACAGGGGTGACCCCCGGCGATCCGATGCATGGATGAGCACGTCCCCGCTCCGCAATCCGTCGCTCATGATCAGCGCGAGGCGGCTGAGCTCGCCGACGGTGACTCCGACCTCGAGCATGTCGGAACTCCTCCCGCCGGGAGCCACGGCCTGCAATCTCCACCGGCCCTCAGGGACATGAATGAAGTCGGCACGGCCGAGGTCGTCTGTCACGACCGTGTTCCAGCCTGCCAGCTCGGAACCCGCGCGGCTTGCAATCACGCCGGGAATGAGCACGACCTGACACGCTGTCATCGGACTGGCGCTCTCATCGATCACCGTGCAGGCAATGTCCCCGAATGCATTCACTCGGAGAATCACCGGCGTGCCTTCGGGAGCAGGGCGAAGCGGGGTGGCCGACGTCTCGGGAAAGTCCGGACCTTTCACAGTGAGCAGGTAGGAGCACTCGGGGTTCAATCCCGAGACGGTGAATGTGCCTGTGCCTTCTCTCGCGATCTGCAGGAGCTTGATCTGCTGCCGGTCGGGCTTCCCGATTTCCGCGACAAACATCGACACGGAGAGATCGCAGTCCGCAACCGCTGCTCCGGTGACGCCGTTCCGGATGCGCACGTCGAAGCGGCCCCCTGCGAGAAAGGCTCGAGGGATCACGATCTCGCCAAGCTCCTGGTCCGCCTTGACCCCCGCGATGGTGAACGTGCTTGGTGATTCAGGCAGGTGCACCTTGATGGCATATGTCTCGGACCTGGACAGCGGCCCGATGCAGAACGCTCCGGTGACATCGGTGTGCTCCGTCAGGAAGGGCAATCCCGCTTGCGGTGCGTCGAGAGGAAGGTCAGCGGTCCCGCTCACGAGGGCTCTGTCGAGCGGCGACCCGTCGTCGAGCAGCACCCGGCCCGTGACATGCCCACCCTCACACACGAAGAGGTCTGCGCTTGCCTGCGGATGGCTCTCGTTCACGATGACCGTCGCACTGTCGCAGGACACCAGAGGGTGGGGCGCCCATTCGTTCGGGAGGGGAATGACTGCGTAGGCGCCGGGATGCTTGATCTCGAACGCGTAAGCGCCGTCCGCGTCGGTGGCCGTTTCCATTTGTGCCTGATCGAGGCCTGCAGCGAGTTCGGCGACGACGTCCATTTCGGCGACCGGACTCCCGTCCTCGGCGAGAACTCGTCCGGAGATCGCGAAGCCGCGGTACAGCACGAACTCCAGCGGCGGAAAGAGCAGGTCCTTCTCGACGGACGCGATCCCTCGGCACCGTGCGAACACGGTGCCGTAGTACTCCGAGTCCGCGACGAGCACGAATTCGCCTCGTTCGTCCGCGATGGCGCCGCGAGGCGAGCGCGTCCATCCGGCGTCAAAGTGATCCGGCGGGTCTCGGTAATGAGGATCGGCGCCCCAGATGAGAGCGCCCGCAGCCGGCTCGCCGCCCGCCCACTGCACCGAGCCGTGAATGTCCTGCTGTGCCCGCAACGCAAGGGTTGCCTCCGACTCCGCAGGACCCCACAGGCGACTGGCGGGCCAGTATCCAGACCATTGCGCGGTCCCCAGACTTGCGTCAATGACGGCGTCGCGGAAGGGCAGGTCGAGCACGCACCAGCCGTTCGCGTCGGACATTCCCTCATCGACCGCAAGGTCATTTCGTGCCGGGTCAGGCCAACCTCGCGAAGAGCCGGATTGCCGGAGTACCAGCTCGCCTTGCTCGCTCACGGCGTACGGCAGGCCGACCGCCGCGGCGTCCTTCCACACCGTGACGCTTGCAGCTCCGACGCCAACGCCCAGTTCATCCACGATGTGCAGCCGCACCTTGCGCACGCCTGGCGTCACGGAGCTGGCCGCCGTCTGCGTGTCCTCCGTGTTCGCTGGAGTCGAGTCCGTCACGAGAGGCTCGACGTGCTCGAGTACACCCGGGAACGATTCGTCGGCCGCTGCCGATGCAGGCACGCGAGCGCCGGGATCGTCGACATCGACGCGAGTCGCACGAGCGATCCACAAGGCGGTGAGCAGCACCGCCGTCATCACCACGAGAGATGCGACAACTGTCCGGGTTCTGGACATGCTCGTGCTCATGCGCGCGCTGGCCTCGACAGGCCTGCGCGGCAGCGCGCGCTGACGGCTGGGTCGCGTGCCGGCCTCACCGGCGCGAAGGTGGTTCGCTGCGCCGTCAGGGCACCATGCCGCCGAGGCCGTTGCTGGCGGTGAAGCCCTGCGGGCCGTCGGGGTCGCTGATCCACGCCTGCATCCACACGGTCAGCGGCCCCGCGATGCCCGCCGGCCACGTGGACGCGAGCGAGAACCCGCCCGAGGCATTCGAGGCGAGCGGCAGCACGAGGCTCGGGAGGGGCACGAGCACGCCGCCCTTGGCGGGCAGGTCGGCGCGGATCGGGCTCACCACGAGCAGGACCGGCGCGTTCGCGCGCGCATCCTCCAGCGTGACCGTGAGCGGCGAACCGGGCGTCAGGTCGCCGGTGCCCGAGAGCGCCGGCACGCCGGGGCCGTCGAGCGCGTGCAGCAGCCGCACGCCGATGCCGTCGTCGGGCGCGCCGATCGCGAGGTCCATCGCGGCGTCGTCGTCGAGGCCGCCCGCGGAGGCCAGCGCCGCGCCGAAGTGGTCGGACGGGATCGAGCGCAGCGTGTGGATGACCTCGAAGCCCGAGGCGCCGGACGCGACGCGCACGCGGCCAGCCTGGCCCGACAGGCCGCCGTTCGTGGCATACGCGATGTCCCCGACGCCGTCGCCGTCGAAGTCCCCGCCGGCCACCCTGCTGCCGACGATGTCGAACGGGTTGTCTCCCGTCACCGCCTTGATCGTGGCGCCCGTCGCGCCGGAGCAGACCCAGAGCTTGCCCCACGTGACGATGTCGGTCCTCGGCAGGCCCCAGACGAAGTCGGGTCGCCCGTCTCCGTCCGCGTCGCCGATCGGGGCGAGCGACGCGACGTCGACACCGACGAATTCCCCGGGATCCGCGACGGCGATCGTGCCGTACGTCGCGCCGGAGAACACGAACACCCGCGGCCACCAGGGCTCGGCCACGAGCAGGTCGGGCGTGCCGTCGCCGTCCGCGTCACCCAGCCCCGCGACCGCGGCGCCGAAGCGCAGCAGCGGGAACTCCGGGTCGAAGCGGTGCAGGAGCGTCCCGTCGGGCCCCGCGAGCAGCAGCACGTAGCCCGCGTCCGTGGACGGCGCGCCGCGCGGCGCGCCGATGAGCACGTCCGCGAAGCCGTCGTGGTTCACGTCGCGCGTCGAGGCGACCGCCGTGCCCAGGAAGGTGTTCGCGGATTCGCCGTCGACGGCGAAGATCAGCGTGCCGTCGGCGCCCGAGCGCACCTCCGCGCGACCCGCGTCCACCGCGGCGCCGTCCGCGTCCGGGATGCCGACCAGGATGTCGGGCGTGCCGTCGCCGTCCACGTCGCCGGCGCCGCTCAGCACCGCGCCGAAGCCGGGCGGGCCCGCGATGTCCAGCAGCGTCGAGCCGTCCGCGCCCGAGATCGCGAGCACATGGCCGGTCGCCGGCGCGCCGACCGCGAAGTCGGGCCGCGCGTCGCCGTCGAGGTCCCCGAGCGCGCCGAGCGCCGACCCGAAGTCCGGCATGCCGGGCGGCGGCGGCACGGCCGCCCCGGCGCGCGGGTCGAGCGCCTGCCCGACGTCGAGCCACGTGTCGGGCGTGAACAGCAGGTCGTGGAAGTCCGCGACGCCCGGTCCGGAGGACGCGTCGGCCGACCACACGCCGAAGCCGAAGGTCTGTCCCGCGGCCACGTCGAACTCCAGCACGTAGGTGCCGGTCGGATAGCTGCCGCCCGTCGCCGGGAAGTGGATCTGCCCGCCGACGAACGCGACCGGCGCGTCGAACAGCAGCTCGAAGTCATGGTTCACGAACTCCGCCGTGACGCTCACGTGGGCGTCCACCGCCGCCGTCGTCGAGACCCACGCCGAGACGTCGGGCGCGAGCAGCTCGTCGTGGTTGTTCGGGCCGCTGATGTGGACTGTGTCCAGCTGCAGCGCGGCCTGGCCCTGGAAGGGCGTGTATTCGAAGGCCCAGTCGAAGGCGCTGATCTGTGCGCGGCCGGCGGGCGCGGCGACGAGGACCAGACCGGCGGCCACGATGGTGCACAGGCGGACGTTCATGGCGTGGCTCCCGAAGTGTGAACGGCGACAGCCTGTCACGAGAGCCGGAAACGCGCCAGCCCTCCGAGACCCGGGGCGGCGTCAGGGCGCGGTCAGCGCCGCAGTGACTGTCGCGCCCTCGGCCACGTGCACGGTCGTCGTGCGGGAGCAGGCCACCTTCGTCCCCAGCTCCCAGCGGAAGACAACGAGGGAGTAGTCGCCGGGGAGGACCGTCGGAACCAGCGCCTCGCCGATGCTGCACTCGTGCGGGCTGAGCAGCGGGGACTGTGCGGCACCCGAGGCCGCGTCCGCTGGCCGCACCTCCAGCACGTGCGGCAGCGACTCGTCCAGCGCGAAGGCGAAGCTCACGCGCAGCGCGCCGACGCCCGGCACGACGAGCTCGGCCTGCGACACGCGGCTGTCGTGCGCCTGCGAGAACGTGCGGCCGCCGACGAGCCCCTGCAGGACGAGCGCTCCGGGCGGCAGGTCCGTCAGCAGCCAGCGCGAGGTGTCCGCGGGCGGCGGCGGCGCCAGCACCGAGCCGGACGTCTTCGCCGAGGCCCTCGCGCCGCGCAACCCGGCGACAGCCTCGCCGCTGCTGCCGGCAGCAGCGGTGCCTGCCGCCGTATCGCTCTCATCCAGAACGCTCTGCCCCACGCGCTGGTCGCCGAGCATCGCGCTCACCATCTGTGCCTGCACCGGCCTGCCGTACGCATCGCGCACGAGAACGTGCACCTGCACGCCCGGCTCCAGCACCACCTCCAGCGGCCGCCCGCCGCGCGCGACGGCGACATCCTGCAGGCGTCGCGTGACGTAGTCCGGCTTGTCCACCACGAGCGTCAGCATGTCGGCATGCACGCGGTGCAGCGTGACCAGGCCCCTGGCGTCCGTGGACGGCGCGGACCCTCTGTCCTTGCCGTCCCACACGACCTCCACGTAGGCCCCGGGCAGCGGCGCACCCTCTGCATCCGCCACGTGCACGACGAAGTCCACCGGCGCGTGCGCGAGCACGGCCTGCACCTCGCGCACCTCGCCGGGCTGCAGCGTCAGCGTCAGCGGGCCCCACGCGAGCGCGCCCGTGCTGTCCTTCACCGACAGGTCGAAGGGCACGCCGGGCAGCAGGTCCGAGATGCTCGCGCGCCCGCCGGCGTCGAGGTCGAAGCTCAGGGAGCCCGACACGGTGGGCGCGCCGTCCTGCCAGTTGCACGTCCAGCGCGTCTCTCCGAGGTGCGACGCGCCGACCTCCGCGAGCATCGCGGCCGGCGCGAAGGGCCTCATGCGGCCGGGCAGGAGGTCCGTTGTCAGGTCCGCGAAGAGCGCCTGCTGCGCGCCGAGCACGGCCAGCAGCTCGGGCTGCGGTGCGCCGCTCGCGTCCGTGACGACGACGTCCAGCGAGGGGCAGCGCTGCAGCACCACGACCAGCGGGTGTTCCTCGTCGAGCACGACGTCCGCGGGCGGGAGCTCCGCGCTCGCTCCGAAGAAGCGGTGAGCCCACACGCCGATCGTCGGCGTGTCGAGCAGCACCGCGGGCAGCAGCGCGCGGCCGCGGGCATCTGTCCTCTCGCTGCGCTGCTCCATCACGTCGTTCGTCACGGCGACGGCGCCCGGCACCGGCCGCGAGCCGTCATCGAGCACGAGGATGGGCACGGCGCGCGCGAGGAGCAGCTCGATGTCGCCGAGATCGCCGCCGCGCGCGACGTCTTCGGCGCCCGGAGCGAGCCGGCGCAAGCCGAGCCCCCGCGGGTGCGTGACGATCAGCTCGCCGGACTTCAGCGCGAGCTCGTGCGCTGCCAGCGGGATCTCGAAGCGGCCGGCCGCGTCGCAGACGAGCTTCAGCTTGCGGTGAGGGTGCTTCGCCGTCGCGAGGAAGCCTTCGACGAGCGCGCCCGGCACCGGGGCACTGCCGCCCTCGCCCGCGCCGGTCACGACGCGGCCGCGCAATGACGTCGCGCCTTGCGCCGCCGGCGCGGCGCCGGTCCCCCGGGCCGCTTCGTCCAGCGCGATCGGCGTCGCAGCAGGCGCTGGCGCCTCCGCCGCGAAGCGCGGGATCCTGGCTTCCGTTGTCCCGGACGCATCCGGCCCGTGCAGAGCCGCGCTCACGTCGGCGGGCGCACCCGGCGGCGCGGCCGGCTCGTTCCGCAGCAGCCACCAGCCCGCCGCCACGACGAGCAGGGCACCGCACGCCAGCGCGACGAGCCGTCCCGTTCTCGCGCGCGCCGCCGAGGTCACGCCAGCGCCTTGCTCACGACCTCGAAGGTGTTGCTCGACAGGCCCGGCAGCGCGGCGAGGCGCTCGAGCTGCCGCCGCATGAGCGTGCGGCGCGGCTCGGCGTGGCGCTTCCAGGTGTTGAGCGCGGTCGCGAAGCGGCCGGCGAGCACCGGGTTGCGCGGATCGAGCCCCGCGACCATGTCGCCGTAGAGCGCGTAGCCGCGGCCGTCCCGCGCGTGGAAGTGCGGCAGGTTGCCGGAGAACGCGTGATACAGCGCGCGGAGCTTGTTGGGATTGCCCGCGTCGAAGAGCGGGTCGTGCGCCAGCGCGAGCACGTCCTGCAGGACCCCCGGCCGGTCCGCGCCCGCCTGCGCCGCGAACCACTTGTTCATCACGAGCGGCTCGTGCTTCCACTGCCCGCGGAAGGCCGACAGCGCCGGCGCGCGCTGCTCGCCGCCGTAGCTCGCGAGCAGCTCCAGCGCGCAGAGCTGGTCCGTGAGGTTGTCCGCGCCGGAGAGCTGCCTCACGCAGAGCGCGATGCCGTCCGGCCCGGCCGCCTCGCCGGCGAGGACGAGGTAGGCGAGCGCGGCGTTCTTCAGCGCGCGCCGGCCGATCGATGCGGCGTCCGGCGCGTAGGCCTCGCGCGCATCGAGCCGGCGGAACGTGGCCAGCCAGCGCTCGCGGCAGCCGCGCGCGAGGGCGTCTCGCACCGCCGAGCGCGCGGCGTGGATCGCGTCGACGTCGATGACCTCCTGCTCGTCGCACAGCACGGACTCGTCGGGCAGGTGGAACAGCTCCGCGGCGACGGCCGGGTCCAGCGCGCCCGCGCCGCGCGCCGACGCCTGGTCGAGCACGCTCTCGAAGGCGCGCTGGAGCAGCGCGAAAGCCGGCGGCAGCGCGCCCGCAGCGCGGGCCGCCGCGAGGATCACGCGCGTCCCGAGGCGCTGCAGGGACTCCCAGCGGTTGAAGGCGTCCGTGTCGTGCGCGACGAGCAGGCACAGCTCCTCGTCCGTGAGCGACAGCTCCAGGCGCACCGGCGCGGAGAAGGCGCGCAGCACGGAGGGCACCGGGCCGGCAGCGTGCGCGGCATCGGCCGGCAGGTCCTCGAAGACGAAGCTCTGGCGCTCCTCGCGCAGCTCCAGCACGCGCTCCGTGCCCGGAAGCACGCGGCCGTCGCGCGCGAGCAGCGCCACCGACACGGGCATGTGGAAGGGCTGCTTGCGCGGCTGGCCGGGCGTCGGCGGGCAGCTCTGCGCCAGCTCCAGCGTGAAGCGTCGCGCGCCCGCGTCCCAGCGGCTCGACACGCCGAGCACGGGCGTCCCGGCCTGCTCGTACCAGCGCCTGAACTGCGAGAGGTCGCGGCCCGACACCTCTTCCATGGCGGCCACGAAATCGTCCGTCGTGACGGCCTGGCCGTCGTGCCGCGCGAAGTACAGGTCGCAGCCCTTGCGGAACAGCCCGGGGCCCAGCAGTGCGGCCTGCATGCGGATGACCTCGGCGCCCTTCTCGTACACGGTGCGCGTGTAGAAATTGTCGATCGCGATGTAGCTGCCCGGGCGCACGGGGTGCGCCATGGGCCCGGCGTCCTCCGGGAATTGCTCGCTGCGCAGGCGGCGCACGTCCGCGATGCGCTTCACGGCGCGCGCGTTGAGGTCCGCGGTGAACTCCTGGTCGCGGTAGACGGTGAAGCCCTCCTTCAGCGAGAGCTGGAACCAGTCGCGGCACGTCACGCGGTTGCCCGACCAGTTGTGGAAGTACTCGTGCGCGACGACGCCCTCCACGCGCTGGAAGTCCTCGTCTGTCGCGGTGGCGGCGTCGGCCAGCACGCGCGACGCGTTGAAGATGTTGAGCCCCTTGTTCTCCATCGCGCCCATGTTGAAGTCGTTCACCGCGACGATCATGAACAGGTCGAGGTCGTACTCGCGGCCGAAGGCGCGCTCGTCCCACGCCATCGCGCGCTTCAGCGAGGCCATCGCCCAGCTCACGCGCGACTCGTTGCCCTTGTCGCACCAGATCTGCAGCGGGATCGTGCGCCCCGGGCGCCCGTCCGGGCCCGACCGCGTGGTGAAGCGATCCTCGACGAGCCCGAGATCGCCCGCGACCGCCGCGACCAGGTAGCTGGGCTTGGGAAACGGATCGTGCCACGTCGCGCGATGCCGCCCCGCCGCCAGCGCCGGCGCATCGCGGGCCGGCACGTCACGAACCGGCACGCCGTTGGAGAGCAGCACCGGGTAGCGCGCACGGTCGGCCTCCAGCGTGACGGTCCACGTGGCGAGCACATCCGGCCGGTCCTGGAAGAAGGTCACGCGCCGGAAGCCCTGCGCCTCCATCTGCGTGCAGAAGATGCTGCCCGAGCGGTACAGCCCGTAGAGCGCCGAGTTCCGGTGCGGGAAGATCCGCGTGACGACCAGCAGCTCGAAGCGGTCGCGCTCCGGCCAGAGCTTCAGGCCATCTTCGTCGCGCACGAACTCGTCGGGCCGCAGCTCGCGCCCGTCGAGCTCGATGGAGAGCAGCTCGAGGTCATTGCCGACGCCGTCGAGGTGGAGGACGTCGCCGTCCTCGGACCCGGAGCCGGCCCCGGACGCGCCTCGCGCGACGGCGGCGGCGCGCTCGTAGCGCACGCGGCTGTGCACTTCCGCGCGGTCCTCGTGCAGATCGAGGAAGAGCTGCACGGTGCGCGCGAGCCACGTCGGCGGGCGGTAGTCGGACAGGCGCGTCACGCGCGGCTGGCTCGGAGCGATGGTGTCGGTCATGGCGGCGAACTCCGTGCGGGCGAGGCGCGCCTACCGTAGCGCCGCGCGCCGCGACCGGGCAATGCGCCCGCGCCGCGGCACGCGCAGCGCCGCACGTACACTCTGCCGTCATGCCTTCGTCTTCGCCCGCGCCGCTCCCGCCCGACGCCGAGGGAGCCGCACCGCCCGAGCTGCCGCTGCCGGTCCTCCCGCCGCGCGCGGCGGAATCCCACAAGGGCACCTACGGCACGGTGCTCATCGTGGCCGGCTCGCGGCGCTATCCCGGCGCGGCCATCCTCGCGGCGCTGGGCGCCGGCCGGGCAGGCGCCGGCCTCGTGCAGCTCGCCCTCGTGGACGAGATCGTCCCCGACGTGCTCCCCGCGGTGCCCTTCGCGACGCTGCTGCGCTGCCCGGCCACCGACGACGGCGGCCTGTCGTCCGCCGCCGCGGCACCGATTCTCGCGGCCGCCCGGAGCGCCGACGCGGTCGTCGTCGGTCCCGGCCTCGGCACGCACCCGGACACCGGAGCGCTCCTCGCCGCTCTGCTCGTCGGCATCGACAAGCCCCTGCTCCTCGACGCCGACGCGCTGAACCTCATCGCCGTCGCGATCTCCTCGCTCGCCAGGGGATCCACGCAGCCCTCCGGCAGCTCCCCGACCCTCTCCGATCAGCCCTCCGCGAAAGACTGGCGGACGTTTCCGCTCGACGCGCGGCGATTGGTCCAGCACGCGGCGACGATCCTCACCCCGCACCCCGGCGAGTTCGCGCGGCTCGCGATGGCTCGCGGCTGGACCGAACTCGAAGCCCGGCCGACCAGCCCCGCCGAGCGCCGCCTCGCCGCGTGCCGGCTCGCGCGCGAGTGCGGCTCCATCGTGGTCCTCAAGGGCCACGGCAGCGTGGTCACGGACGGCCGGCGCGTGCGCACCGAGGCCGCCGGCAATCCCGGCATGGCCCGCGGCGGCATGGGCGACGTGCTCTCCGGCGCGATCGGCGCCCTGCTGTGCCGCGCCCCCGCCGCGCTGCCCGATGCAACCGCCGCCGTCGCGCTCGCCGTGCACGCGCACGCCGTCGCCGGCGACCTCGCTGCCCGGGAGCTGGGCCAGGAAGCCATGCTGCCCGAGGATGTCGCCCGACTGCTGGGCCACGCCCTGGAGCGCGCTCCCGGAGGCGGGTGAAGGATCGTCGGACGCTCCGGGTCGGATGCGCACGCACGGGCCGGAGGAAGCCGCGCGAGCGCTCATGGTGAGCGCGTCGCGCGCGTGTCGCGCGAACCCCGGAGCAACGAACCTGCCGTCCCCGCGCTGCCGGGCGTCCGCTGTTCGGCGCGGACGCAACGGCGGAGGCTCTCGCCGGATTCGTTGCTCCGGGAAACGGCGACGGCCGTTCAGGCGCAGAGCCGCAGCCCGCTGTCCGCAGGGAGGCAGGCGGTCTGCTGCTTGGGCGGGAACGCGATGAGCATGGCGGCGACGCCTTCCGCGTGCCGCTCGATCCACTTCTGCGCGCTCTCGCCGAGCTTGCGCACCGTCACCACCTCCTGGGTGACGCCCTTGCCATCGACCCACACGGTGGAGAAGTACTGCGTGCCGGGCTCCGTGTCCGGCCCGGCCGCGCCCGCCGGAGACGCCGCCGGCGGGAACATCGCCGTGAGCACCGCCAACGCGGCGGCATGACGCATCGCGTGGTTCGCCGCGGATTCCTTCCACTGCTCCAGCGTGACCAGCGTGTGCGACGTGCCGTGGACGTCCGCATAAGCCGATCGGAAGCTCTGCGCGAACGCGGAGTCCGGCAGCGAGTCGACAGCGTCCGCTGCACCGCAGGCTCCAACCGTCGTCGCGTCGCTCCCGCCGCCCTGGCCGCCCGCCGCGCCTGCCGCGCCTGCCGCGCCTGCACTCACGAGCGTGGAGTCCATGACTCCGCGCTCTCCATCGAACGTGCTCACGAGCACCTGCACCGAACCGTTCGCCAGCACGACCGGCGTCACGATGCGGTCCGGCGGCACGGCCGCCGACTGCGCGACGACCGCCTCGCCCGACACCAGCGCCAGGCAGGCCACGGCCCCCAGCGCACGCCACCAACTCGAATGCGAGATCCTCATTCCTCTTCCCCTTTCCCGTGCGCGCTTCCTAAGACGGCGAAGGACCGGCCGCGCTCACCGGCCCCGCCTCGCGACGCGCCCAACAAGGCGTCCGCGAACTCCGCACGCATGACAGGGCCCGCCGCGAAAAGTAGCACCGCCGGCGCCGCCGAAGCCGCCGGCGCTCGCGACGCTGGGCGGGGCGCGACGTGCGCGCCACGTGGCGCCGTGCGACGTGGCCGTGCGACGTGCCGCGCGACGCGCCGCGCGACGTGCCGCGCGACGCGCCGTGCGATGCGCCGTGCGGCGCGCCGTGATGCGCGCCGTCGCGCGCCGTCGCGCGGCGTGCGCGGCGTGCGCGGTGTGCGCGGCGTGCGCGGCGTGCGCGGCGCTTCAGCGCGCCTGCGCGACCTCGCGCGGCAGGAAGCCGCTGGATTGCGCGGCGGCGCGCAGCTCCTGGCCATCCAGGCCGAAGTGCTCGATGAGGCGCTCCAGCAGCTCCGCCTTCGCCGCGGTCGGGAGCGCGGCCGCTTCCGCATCGGGGCGGTCGCGACCGCTCGCCGGGTCCAGCTCGTGCAGCTCGAAGCGCTTCTTGAAGGGCACGACCACGAGGCGCGTGCGGCCCGACACGAGCATGTACCACTTGAGCGGCAGGAACTCCGCGAAGCCCTCCTCGCGCAGGAACACCAGCCCGCTCTCCGGATCCGTGCGGTACCACAGCGCATTCTGCTGCACGAGCTGCTTGACCGTGTACACGCGCCGGTCCAGGTCCGTCTCCGCGAACAGCTCGCGCGGCGTCTCGGCCGGCGCAGCAGGCGACGACGCGGCGAGAGCGGACGTCGCCGCGCCCGCATCCGCCGTCGCTCCGCGCATCAGGGGCAGCAGCGAGCGGCCGTCCATCGACGCGGGATCGTGCGGGATGTCGAGCAGGTCGAGCACCGTCGGCGTGAGGTCGAAGGAGCGGACGAGGTCGCGGTTCACGCCCGGCGCGAGGCCCGGTGCGTGCAGGCCCAGCACGATGCGGTTGGCCCACGGGCTGCGCAGGTCGTCGCCGTGGGAGTTGTTGTCGTCGCCGGGCACGCCGGACCAGCCGTCGCCGTGGTCGGAGAGCAGCGCGACCGTGGAGCGCTCCATGAGCCCGACCTCGCGCAGGTGCGCGAGGATCGCGCCGGCCTGGTCGTCGATCATGGCCAGGCAGCAGGCCACGGGGTCCGCGCTGGCGTGGCAGTACGGCGCGGGCGTGCTGAACGGCCAGTGGTCGCCGCACAGGTGCATGGCGATGAACACGGGACGGTCGCGCGGCAGCGCGTCGATGGCGGCGATGGTGTCCTGCACCCAGAGGTCCGGCGCGTAGGCGATGGACGCGCGGTTGCCCGCGACCGCCGGGAACAGGTCCGAGCCGAGGCGGAACTGGCGCAGCAGGTTGCTGGCGGAGAAGTCGAAGCAGCTCGAGAGCAGGAAGTCCTGCGCGCCCATGCGCGGGTGCACCAGCGACTGGAAGCCGAAGCGCGGCCGGATGATCGAGAAGCGCGTCTCGTCGGTGGCGTGCAGCGTCGCGTAGCCGCGGTCCGCGAGCACCTGCGGAAGGTAGACGTTGCCGGCGTCGAGGTGGTCGTCGCCGATGAGGTTGAAGCGCACGCCGTGGTGCACCGGCTCGCGCCCCGTGAGGAAGGAGATCCACGACGGGTAGGTGCGCGCCAGCGGCGTCCACGCGTTGTCGAAGCGGTAGCAGTCGCGCAGGAAGCCGTCGATGTGCGGCGCCAGCTCCTCCGGCGCGCCGCCCGTCGCGAGCCGGTTCATCTGCAGCGAATCGAGGCCCAGCAGCACGACGTTGCCCTGCTGCGTGAACGGCGCGGCCGCGCCCGGCGCGCGCCCCCAGCCCCAGCCCGCGACGAGCAGCGCCAGTGCGCAGCCCGCCCCGGCGAGCCGTCGCGCAAGCCGCGGCGAGAGCCGCAGCGCGTGGATCGCGAGCGCGAGCGTGCCCGCCGCCATGCACGCCGGCACGGCCAGGTGCCGCACGCCGTCGGCGGGCCGCCGCGCCAGCGCGCCCGACAGCATCGAGAGCCAGCTGTCGCGCAGCGCGGAAGCCGGCAGCACCAGCGCGTGCAGCGAGTACCACGTGTTGACGAAGACGAGCGTCGCCACGAACCAGAAGGCCAGTCGCACGGCGCGCGAGCCGCCGTGGCGCCTCGCGACGTCCGCGGCCACGACGCGGCACGCGGCGGTCCACGCCGAGGCGACGCCGAGCAGCAGCAGCGCCGTGAGCGCGAGCATGCCCGCGACCGTCGTGCCGATCTGCCACGCGAGGCCCGCGACGTCCGACGACACGGAGCGCATGACCTTCGCGCCCCAGAAGCACTCCACGACCACGGAGACGTTGCACCACACCTCGTTGGCGAGCAGCGCTCCCGCGAGCAGCAGGGCGGACCGCGGCGGCCGCGGCAGCCACGGGAGACGCCGGACGCGCGGCGGCCGCGATGCGCGCGACGCCCCCGCGCCGTCCGGCGCAGTGTCCACGCCGCCCGGGGACGGATGCCCCTCTGCCGCGGTCATCGCGGCGACTCCGCGTCGTGCGCGCCGGCGGCGGCACCCGCGCGCGCGGCCGCGACGGGCGCGGGGTCTTCGGGCAGCCCGAGGCGCACGACGCCGTGCCAGACCATGAGCAGCAGGTAGGCCGCAAGCAGCATCTGCACCGCGCGGCGCACGCCGCGGAAGTGGATGCGCACCAGCAGGAAGAGCATGCAGCCCGTCGTGAGCCCGAGCTTCGTGAGCACGAACACGGCGTCGCCCTTCTGCAGCGCGTGCGCCATGAGCGGGTTCCATTCCTGGCCGCCGTGGCGCAGGTAGTCCAGCGTGAGCAGCAGGTCCAGCACGCACGCGACGAGGATGCCGCCGACGAGGAGCCAGTCGCGCCGGTCGTAGCGGTCCACGTACAGGCCGGCCGGGTCGCCGGTGCGCCGCGCGCCGCGGCGCCGGCCCGTGAGCCAGTGGCGCGACATCCACGGCGTGGGCCGCCTGCGCCGGTCGCGCGGCACGCGCCGCTCCTCCTCCTGCTCCTGTCCGTCGCTGGCAGTCATCGCTCTCCGCTTCAGTCCGTGAAGGTCAGGGGCAGGGCCGGCAGGCTGGCCACCTCATCGTCCGTGGCGAGCCGGCACGAGACCTCCCAGGTCTCGGAATTCACCTGGCTCGTGAACAGCAGCCGGCACGCGTGGCTGTCCGCGCCGTCGACCACGGTCTCGATGCACTCGTACGGGTCGGCGGGCGGGTGGCCGCCGCGCAGCCGCGCGATGCCGTGCGCGAGCGCCGGCAGCACGGAGGCCGTGCGCGCCGCGCGCTGCACCATGACGCCTTCGGTGCGGATCGCGTCGTGCGTCGCGCGCCACGCGAGCCCCCACGCCGCCATCGCGAGCAGCCCCATCACCGCGACGATGAGCAGCACCGAGCCGCGCTCGCCGCGCTCGCCGCGCTCGCCGCGCTCGCCGCGCTCGCCGCGCGCCGCACCCGTTGCAGCGCCGGTGGAAGCGACGGTGGCAGCGACAGCGGGAGCGCCGGCGGGAGCGGCAGAGGGAGTGCTGGAGGGAGCGCTCACTGCGGCCACACCAGCTCGAGCGTGCGGGCGTCGTCGTCGGCGCCGATGCCGAGCAGCACGTGGGTCTCCGTGCCGCCGGGGCGCGTCACGTCGAAGTCCGTGAGACCCGCGGCGACGACGAGCTCCGTGCCGAGCGCCAGGTCCAGGCGCACGAGCTTGCCGTCCTGGAGCGACCACGAGATGCCGTCGTCGCTGCCGTCCCAGGCGCCGGCCAGCTCCGCGACGGCCTGCTCGCGCACGATGCGCAGCTCGCCTCCCGCCGTGGGCAGCGCGGTCTGCGCGCCGCCGAGGTCCGCGAGCAGCGCCTCCACCGCGAGGCGCAGCTCGGTCTCGTCCGCGGCGCGGTCGCGCAGAGTGAGCGTGGAGTGGCTGATCGGCCGCCACGCCATCATCGCGACGTTCACGAGCAACGAGGAGATCGTGACCGCCACGAGCAGCTCGACCAGCGTGTGCGCGCGTTCGTGGCGGCGCACGCTCAGTTCTCCGTCATCACGACGCGCGCGACCGCCGCGGGCGGGTCCAGCTCGCCGCTCACGGAGACCACGGCCACCGAGTAGACGTCGGGCGCGGGCGGCGGCCCGGGCAGCACCGGCACGACCTCCGACAGCCGCGCCGGCGTGCCGATGGCGCGCTCCATGTCGTCGTCCGGCTGGTCCACGAAGTACACCGGATCGTCCGCGAGCCAGCCGTCGAGGCTGGAGACGAGCTGCTCGTGCGCGCTCGTGAGCTCCGACATGCCGACCACGAGCAGCGTGAACAGCAGCAGCGCCACCGTGCACTCCAGCAGCGTGGTGCCGGCCTCGCCGGCGCGCCGTTCACTGTCCGGGCGGCAGGACATGCAGGCCCGATTCGCCGGCGCTGAAGCCGGTCACGTCGCCGCGCTCGTCGATGACGAGCTCGCCGGACCACGCGTCGCTGCCGGTGCGCATCATGCGCGCCGTGAAGGCGTCCTCGCTCGCGCCCTCGATCAGGAGCGTGAACGGCGCCGTCTGCTCCACGAGGCTGCGGTCCAGCAGGCGCTGCTCGAGCAGCTCGTCCGTCGAGCCGCAGAAGGCGTGCTCTTCCAGCCACCACAGCCGCTCCGCGACCCACACGCTGCGCAGCGCGGCGGCCGCCTGGTCCACGTGCGCCTGCTCGGTCGCGGTGCCGAAGCGCGGAATGGCCATCGCCGCCAGCACGCCGATGACCACCAGCACCAGCATCACCTCGATGAGCGAGATGCCCGCGCTGCTGCGATGGGGCCGCGGCCGGTGCATGTCACGGACGATCCGGGCTGCGCAGCCGGGCGAGCAGCGGCGCGAGCGGCGCGGCGTCGGCGCCGCGGCGGATGCCCTCCTCGTACGACGCGAGCGCGAGCTCGCGCTGGTTGCCGCGCAGGCGCAGGTGCCCCAGCAGCACGTAGGCCGCCGCGCACCCGGGCTGCTGCGCGAGGGCGAGGCGCAGCGTCTCCAGCGCCGGGCCGTCGTGGCCGAGCAGCAGGTGCGCGCGCGCCAGGTCCAGCAGGGCATCGACGGCGGCCGCGACGTCGGCGGCCGACGTGGCGGGCGGGCTGCCGGCGACGCCGGCGAGCAGCGCCTCGAGCGACGCGACGGCGAGCTCCGGCTGGTTCCCGAGCAGCGCGGCGCGGCCCAGCGCGCGCTGCAGCGGCGCCGGGATGTCGTCCATCGGCACCGGCGCGAGCAGCTCCAGCAGCCGGTCGCTGCGACGTCCCGCGACGGCGGCCCACGCGGCCGCGCAGCGCAGGCCGCGGTCCGCCGGCGCGAGCGCCAGCGCGCGGTCGTAGGTTTCCAGCGCCATGGACGTGCTGCCGGCGGCGAGGATCGCGTCACCGGCCGCGCGCAGCAGGCGCACGGAGTCGGGGTGCGCGGCGGAGGCCTGCTCGAGGACCGTCGCGGCCTCCCACGGCCGGCCCTGCGCGGTGTGCACGCGCGAGAGTCCCAGCGCGACGCGGAAGTCTTCCGGCGCGGCGAGCGCGAGCTCGTCGTAGAGCGTGCGCGCCAGGTCCCACTGCCCGCTCTCCTCCGCGGCGATCGCGCGCGCGAGCTGCTCCGCATCCGCCTCGACGATGGGCGCGGACCGGCCAGCGGGCGGCGCGCCGGACGGCGCGGCGGAGTGCGCGGCGAGCGCGGCTGCGGGCGCAGCGGCGGACTGCGCGCGGGCCGCGGGCGCCAGGCACAGGGCGAGCAGGAGCAGGAGCGGGGTTGCCGGGCGGGCCTTCATGGCCGTCCCTATCGGCTGTTCCGGGTTGCCGCGATGAGGTCCAGAAGCTGCCGGTCCACGGCGCCCACGTCCGGCAGCGGGAGCTGGCGGGCGCCGAGCTGGAGCTCGAGCGCGCGGACGTCGTCGTCCCGGCGGCGGACGCCGGGGATGCCCGCCAGCAGCATCGCGGCGGTGTCCGCGTCGCCGCGGGCCAGCAGCGAGCGCACGAGCGCCAGGTGCACCTCGGCGAGGCGGGGCTCCGCGAGGATGCCGAAGGTCCTGGGATCGGGGGCGAGGTTTTCGGCGGCGAGGGCCGCTCCCGAGGCGCCGGGGCCGCCCGCGGAGCCGCCGGCCGCCTGCGCGCCGGCGCGGTCCCCGGCGGCCGTGGTCCAGCCCGCGTCGGCAGCCAGGCCCGCCAGCGTCGGGGAGCCGGACTGGAACAGCTCGGTGGACTTGGCGTGCAGCTTGTCGTTCTCGAGGTTCACGATGTGCGGCGTGAGCACGATGATGATCTCCTCGTGCCGCGAGCCGGTGTCCTCGCTGCGGAACAGGCCGCCGAGCAGCGGGATGTCGCCCAGCAGCGGCACCTTGTGCTGCACGCGGTCCTTGCGCTCGCGGAACAGGCCGCCGATCACGACGGTCTCGCCGTCGCGGATCATGATGTTGGTCGTGACCTCGGCGGTCTCCTTGAAGGGCAGCCCCTCGGAGTTGAGCCCGCCGGTGGAGTCCTCGGGATGGATCTCGAGGCGCACCAGGTCCTTGCCCGTGATGAACGGGCGGAAGATGAGGCGCGTGCCCGTCTCGAGGTAGTCCACGGTCTGCGTCGTGGAGGTCTGCGTGACCGTCGTGGTGAGGAAGCCGTCGCGCCGGCCGAGCAGCACCTCGCCGCGCTGCTTGTTCATGGTGACGATGCGCGGGTTGGCCAGCACCGTCGCGTCCGTCTCGGTCTGCAGCGCCTTGATGAACACGCCCACGCCGTTCTTGAGGATGCCGATGTCGAGGCCGCCGTTGGCCTTCGGGATGAACGAGTTGAGGCCGGTGCCCGTGTTGATCACGCCCGTGTCGAGCTGGTCGCCGTCGAGGGCGCCGGGGTCCAGGGTCAGGCCTCCGTCCGGGCTCGTCGCGCCCGAGCTCTGGAAGTCCACGCCGAGCAGCGTCGAGAACTCCACGCCGAGCTGCTTGTTGTCGGAGAGCGAGACGGACAGGATCGTCGCCTCGATGAGCACCTGCTGCGGCGCGGCGTCCAGCGTCACGAGCACCGCCGCGATCTCGTCGAGGCGCGAGCGCAGGTCGCGCACGACCATGAGGTCCGAGAAGGCGTAGTCGTCGCCGCCGGCCTCCTCCTGGCTGGAGGCGATGCCCTGCTTGGAGGACGGCGTGGCCGTCACCTGGCCCTGCGGCGAGAGCAGCGGGCGGATGAGCGCGATCGCGTCCTCCGCGCGGGCGTGGCCCAGCGTGAAGATGCGCGTCTCGGCCTTGTCCGGCTCGATGTAGATGAACGAGCCTTCCTCGCGCGTGATCATGCCGGTGCTGCGGCACAGCGCGGTGATGATCTCCTCCACCGTCATGTCGTAGAGGTCGCCCGTGAACGACGCGGTCACGTCGGGCGCGACCACGATGTTGCGGCGCATGAGGCGGCGCAGCTCCGCGAAGGCGTCGGCGAGCGCCAGGCCGCGCGCGTGGAATTCGAGGCGGTCGCCGGACGTGCGCACGAAGGCGCCGGCCGGGACGGGCGCGGCGCCGGGCGCGATCGCGCCGGAAAGGGGTGCCGCAGCGCCGGTCGGCGCGTCGGCGGCGGGATGACCGTCGCCCGGCACGGCCGCGGCCGGCAGGGGCGCGCCCAGCAGGTCGGGCGCGGGCTTGCCGTTCTGCAGCGCCGGCGCGGAGGCCGGGAGCAGCAGCGCGAGCAGCAGCATGGCCAGCAGGGACATCAGCTGATTCCCGACGAGGCCGAGAACATCGGCAGGTAGACGGCGCACAGGATCACGGCGACCGTCACGCCCATGAACAGGATGACGACGGTCTCGAGCGAGCCGGTGAGGCGGGTCACGACGACCTCGACGCGGCGCCGGTAGAACTGCTCGACCTCGTCGAGCACGTCGGGCAGCGTGCCGGAGCCCTCGCCGATGCGCGTCATGCTGATCACGAACGAGGTGAAGACGCCCGACTCCTCCATCGCGTCCGCGAGGTTGCCGCCGCGCTCGACCTGCTGCGTGACGCGGCCCATCGCCTCCTCGTAGGTCTTGTTGCCGCTGAAGATGCCCTTCATCGAGATGATCGCGTCCAGCAGCGGCAGCCCGGCGCGCAGCAGCAGCGCGACGTTGCTCGCGAACTTCTGCATGGAGGCCTGCACGATCACGTCGCCGATGAGCGGCAGCGACACGAGCAGGCGGTCGCGCGTGCGGCGCCCCTCCGGCGTCTTGACCCAGCGCCTGTAGGCGAAGATGACCAGCGCGATCGCGCCCGCGAGGTAGGCGCCCTTCTCGCGCATGAAGTCGGACACGGCGAGCACGGCCTGCGTGATGCCGGGCAGCTCCTTGCCCATGCTCGTGAACATGGCGGCGAAGGTGGGCACGACCTTGACGAGCATCACCGTGATCGCGCCGATGGCGACGCACAGGATGATGGCCGGGTACATCATCGCGCTGACCAGCTTCCCGCGCAGCTCGGCCGCCGCGATCATCTGGACGGTGAGCTTCTCCAGCACCTTGCCGAGCTGGCCGCTGTCCTCGCCGCTGCGGATGACCTCGATCCACTCGATCTTGAAGTACTGGGAGTAGTTGGCGAGCGAGGAGTTGAGCGACTGCCCGGAGGCCACGCGCTGCGCGACGTTGTCGATCACCGCGCGCAGCTTGATGCTCTGGCACTGCGTGGCCGCGATCGTGATCGCGTCGTAGATGGGCGTGCCGGCGCGGAACATCGTCGAGAGCTGCTGGAAGAAGGCCTGGACGTCGTCCGCCGTCACCTTCGGGTGCAGCTTGTTGTTGACGCGGACCTTCAGCAGGCCGCCGGTCGCGGGAGCGCTCACGGGTCCTTCCTCAGGTACTCGATGCACTCCTCGAGGCTGGTGATGCCCGCGATCAGCCGTTCCTTGGCGCTGTCGATCAGGAAGCGCGTGCCTTCGCCGCGCGCCGTCTTCTCGATCTCGGCCACGGGCGCCTTGCGGCAGATGCACTCGCGCACGGCCTCGGAGATCGGGATGACCTCGTAGATGCCGACGCGGCCGCGCACGCCGTTGCCGCGGCAGTTGGCGCAGCTCGCGTTGGTGCCGGCGCGGTAGAGCGTGATCTTCGGTTCCAGGCCGTACTTCACGGCCACTTCCTCGGGCAGCTCGTACGGGACCTTGCACTCCGGGCACAGGCGGCGCACGAGGCGCTGCGCCTCCACCATGCGCAGCGCGGGGCCGAGCAGGAACGGCTCGATGCCCATGTCCACGAGACGGTTGATGACCTGCAGCGCGTTGTTCGTGTGCAGCGTCGAGAGCACGAGGTGGCCCGTGAGCGCGGCGCGCATGCAGATCTGCGCCGTCTCCTGGTCGCGCACCTCGCCGACCATGATCTTGTCCGGGTCCTGGCGCAGGAACGAGCGCAGCGCGCCGGCGAAGGTGAGGCCCTGCTGCGCGCGCACCTGCACCTGGTTGAGCCCGAAGAACTTGTATTCGACGGGGTCCTCGACCGTGACGATGTTCTCGGTCGGCGAGTTGATGAGGTTGAGACAGCAGTAGAGCGTCGTGCTCTTGCCCGAGCCCGTGGGGCCCGTCACGAACATGAGCCCGTGCGGCGCGTGCGCCGCGGCGACGAAGTCCTTGGCCTGCTTCGGGTTGAAGCCCAGCTTCTCGAGCTTGTCCGGGATGCCCTCCTTCTCGAGGATCCGGATGACCATCTTCTCGCCGTAGATCGTCGGCACGGTGGAGACGCGCAGGTCGACGCGCTTGTCGCCGTTGCGCAGCGCGATGGCGCCGTCCTGCGGCACGCGCTTCTCCGCGATGTCCATCTTGGACAGGATCTTCAGTCGCGACACCATGGGGACGAACAGCGAGCGCGGCGGCGAGGTGGTCTCGCGCAGCTTGCCGTCGATGCGGTAGCGCACGCGGACGGTGTCCTCGTAGGGCTCGATGTGGATGTCGCTCGCGCCTTCCTCGATGGCCCGGCCCAGGAGCACGTTCACGATGCGCACGACCTGGCTGTCCTTGCCCGGCGGGAGCGCCCGCTGCAGGTCGAGGATGAAGTCCATGTCATCGTCGGGCTCGCCCGCCTTGGCCGCGCTCTCGGTCTTGGCGCCCTCGCTCACGATCTCGCGCACCACGTCGCGCACGCCGAAGGCGCCCGCGAGCAGCAGCGTGTAGAGCGCCGGGGAGATGGACGCGGGCCGCACGATGCGGCCCGTGCGCATGCGCACCTCCTCCAGCGCGGAGAAGTCCGCGGGATTGAGGCACGCCACCTCGAGGAAGCGGCCCGCGTCGCGCACGGGGAACAGCCGGCGCCGGCGGCACACGGACTCCGAGACGAGCTGCGCGAGGCCCTTGCTCGCCGCGCTCAGCTCGGCCATCGTGCCGAGCGAGAGCGGCAGCAGCTCGCCGGGCAGGTTGAGCATCAGCAGCGAGGCCTGCCCGTCCTGCACCAGCTCCACCCACGGGATGTGCAGGTGGGCGGCCCACGTCTCCGCGAGCGCGTTCTCGTCGACGAGCTCGGCGGAGACGAGCGCCTCCTCGATGCTGTCGGGGCACTGCTGGCGCGCCTTGGTGAGCTGGTCGAGCTTCTCCGCGGAGAGCTTCCCGCCGTCGACGAGCAGCCGCACGATGAGCGGCAGGCTCTCGGTCTTCGTGGCGGGGCTCATGACTTGGGCTTTCCGGGATAGGAGCGGGTTTTGTACGTGGCCTTCTTCGGCGCTCCGGGGGCCGGAGCCGTTGCCGGAGTTGCCGCGGCAGCCTTGCCGGGCGCCGGCGCGCCGGACTTCGGCTTGTTGCTGGTGCGCGGGTTGCCGGCGTGGTGGCCCATGACCTGGCCCTGGGGCTTGGCGGCGCCCACCGCGAGTCCGGCTGCGGCGGGCGCCTCCGGGCCGCCGGCCGACACGTCGATGACCGAGCGGTGATCGAGGTCCAGCACGTAGTCCACGCCGCGATGGCTCACGACGGCGACGGAGCCGACCACGGAGCGCAGCACCGGCGGCGAGGACGGGTCGAGGCCCGCGAGCACGCTGCCCACCACCACGGTCTGCCCGGAGATGCGCGCCTGGCCGCCCTCCGGCAGCGCGAGCGTGGACTGCAGGTGCAGCGAGAATTGCACGGCGGGCAGCGCGGGCGGGGCCGGCGGCGGAGGCGGCGCCTCCTCGGGCGGCGCCTCGCAGGTCTGCGAGTCGCGCGCGGCGAGCTCGTCCGCGACCTCCCGCCAGTGCGCGAGGTCCAGGCCCTGCGCGTGCAGCGCGGAGTGCGTCCCGGAGACCGCGGGGCCGGGGAGCAGCACGCCGTTCGCCATGTGGCTGGCGGCCTTGCTCCCGTGGGCGCTGGCGACCGCGCGCGGCGGAGCCGTGGTCTTGCGCTCCACCTTCTCCACGGGCTTGATGAGACCGTAGGGGTCGCGGAGCAGTTCCCAGTGCGGGTCGGGCTCCAGGTTCGCGACGTCGGCCGCGCCGACCGCGCGCAGCGGGCTCTTGGTGGCCGCGGCCGCGGCCTCCTTCACCTCGCTCAGATCCGACCAGCCGAGCCAGGCCAGGATCGCGAGCGCGATGAACACGATGTGGCGCTTGACGTTGCCGATCACGGGTCGTCGCCTTGCTCCGCGCCATCGGGCGCGGAGCCCGTGCCGCCGGACTCCCTGGCGTGCGCCACGCGCTCGGCATCGCCCGCGTCCGCGGCGCCCGCGGCGTCCGCGATCGCGTCACCGGCGGCGTCCTCGTCCTCGGCCGCCGCCTCGCCGCCGCCCGGGGCGACGGGCGCGGGCACGACGTGCGGCTTGCCGGACGGGTCCAGCCACGGCGGGCCGTACGTGACTTCCACCTTGGCCTTGACGGCCGTGGACTTCACGATGCCCTTGATCATGCAGGTCAGGTACATGGAGGTCTGGTGCTTCTCCAGGCGCATCTTCTCGATGCGCATGAGCCGCTCGCCGTGCTCGATGCGCGCGATGAAGTCCACGAATTCCCGGTACGAGCTGCCGCGCGCCGTGAGCTCGATCTCCAGCACCTGGAACGGGCCCTTGGACTCCACGGTCTTGGGCTCGATCGCGACGAGGATCGCGGTGGAGTGCTCGAGCTGCGCCATCACGTAGGCCTGCCAGTCCACGAGCTCCGTGCTCACGGCGACGTGCGGGTCGTAGGTCTCGATCTCCTCCACGTAGCCGCGCACGTCGTGCGCCAGCAGGGACATCGCCTTGGCTTCCTTGATCCGCGCGCGCGCGGCCGTCAGGCGCTCCGCCAGCGGCATCTCCACGAGCGCCACGGCGGCCAGCATGACCACGATGGTGATGAGGAAGCGGAACTGCACCGCGTCCCCGGTCCAGCGCCTGGCGAGGCGCTTGAACGCCTCCATCTGCTTGCGATCCACGCCCCCTTCCAGCCCCATCACTTCTTCTCCGGCGAGCCCGGCGGCATGCAGTAGATCGTGATGCGCGCGAACACGCCCTTGACCGCCGGCAGCAGGTGCACGTTGGCGCCGGCGATGCGCGGAAGGCCCGCCTGGAACACCGGCGAGGCATTGAGCGCCGCGGTGAACTGCTCGACCTCGGGCGGCGAGCTGTCCGCGTTCCGCAGCTCCACCTCGCCGGAGATCGCGAGCTGCCGGCCCTTGGTGGACTCCACGCCCCCGTCATCCGCGCTGGCCGAGCTGCTGCTCTTCTTCTTCTTCTTCTTCTTGGTGCCCGCGGGGTAGTGGATCTTGTCGCGGCCGTCGAAGTCCACCAGCGTCATCGTCGGCGGGAGCACGCTGGGCAGCTCGCGCAGGATCTCGCTCCAGCGCAGCCGGTTGTTGATGAAGGTCTCCGCGGTGAGCACCTCGAGCTTCAGCTTGTCGTGGACCTTCTTCAGGTCGGCGAGCTGGACGTGCGCGCGCTTGAGGTTGGCGGCCGTCTGCTTCTCGAGCTTGAGCGCCTCGCCCTCGATCGAGGCGGACGCATCCGTGAGCAGCCAGGCGAGCACGCCGGCTGCGGCGAGCAGGGTCACGCCCGAGCGGATCGGCAGTCGGTGCATGATGCCGGGCTGCGGGCGCAGGGCGGCGAAGAGGTCCACCGCGTCGGCCTTCATGCGCACGCCGGCGTGCGCGAGCGCCAGCGCGGAACCCGCCGCATCGCAGCTGACGGCCGGCGCGATGACCGTCTTGAGGCCCGTGGCGGCCTCGCACATCACCGCCAGGTCCTTGTCCGGGTCCTCCAGGTGCAGCACGACGCCGTCCACGGAGCGCAGCCCGAGCTCCTCGTGCGCGTGCGTGATCAGGCCGAGCACGGCCAGGCTGATCGACGTGGTGTCGCGGTCCTCGGCCATGTCGATGAGGCGCGAGGCGATGGGGAAGCCGCCGTGCGCCAGGATCGCGATGCCGCCGTCGGCGTCGCGCAGGATGTGCACCGCGGAGCGCCACTTGCGCGGGCGCTTGCTCCGGCGCGCCGCCAATTGGAGCAGCGCCCAGGTGAGCGGGTAGAGGCGCACGTTGCCCGGCTTGGCGCCGAGACCCGCGAGCACGCCGGCGGCGACGGCGCGCGGGGCGGCGGCCAGCGCGGCGTGCGGCGCCGCGCCCAGCTTGATGGGCTCGCTCGCCGCGACCAGCGAGTCGCTCGCCAGTCCCAGGTCCGAGGCCAGCAGCCCGGCCGGGTCCTGGCTGAGCTCATCCTCGGTCAGGATGCGGGTGGTGGCGTAGGAGCGCCGCATGTCCACTCCGAAGACGGTCCGGCCGCGCATGTTCCCCGCCGCGCGGAGCGCCGCGACGGCGGCACCCACGTCGCCGCCCGTGACCGGCTGCTCGGCGGTGCCCGCGAGGCGCACCCCGAGCGGCGTCATCACGACCGTCGAGGCGACGATGCGGTCCGGTCCGAGCAGCACTCCGGTGACGTGCTTCCAGGGTGAGCGACGCAAGACCCTTGTCTCCTTCTCTCCTGTCCCGCGGGCTGCTGTGGCCGCGCTCCGGCGAGCAGCCCGTCAAGAGAAGCGGCCCCGCCAGTGCGGAGCCGCTTCCCGAGCCGGTCCGGGAGCAGCTGCTGCTCCCGGCCGTCCGGCGGACTCGCGCCGGCCACCGCCCCGGGGGCGTCGTGGCCGGCGCGAATGCGCCAAGGATCACGAGGCTGGGATCAGCTCGTGGCCGTCTGCAGCGGGCTGACCTCGGCGACGATCGTGCTGTTCGTGGTGTCGAAACCGTCGTGGTTGAACACGACCGTGTACGCACCGTAACCAGCGGACGCGCCGGCGCGGGTGAGCGTGCACTCCCAGCCGGTCTCGAGCGAAGACTCGCCCGTCGGGACGGCGATGTCGCCGACCGTGAAGTACTCGGGCGAGATCATCTCGGTGTCGAGCTGGGACAGCGCGCTGGCGTACGTGCCCTGACGAGCGTGGTAGCGCTCCTGGGCCGAGTGCACCGTGGCGAGGTAGTTGAAGGCCTCAGCAGCCTTCGACCGCTCGACCGACGCGAGGAAGCGCGGCACCGCGAACGCGGCCAGCACGCCGATGATGACGACGACGACGGCCAATTCCACGAGCGTGAAACCGCGCTCGCTCCGGGTCTTCTTCAGGAACATGTCAACTCCTTGGTTCCCGGCGGCGAGTCTCAACCGTGAGAGTCGTCCGACACGAGAGGCGAATAGGAACTGCGTTTCGGCCGGCAGCCGCGCCCGGCTTGAGGCCACTTGCGAGAATTCCGTCCGGTGAAGGCCCCGCCGCGACGCCCGGGGGGCCGGGGGAGGCCCGCCCGGCAGGCGTCCTCCCCTCGCGCTGCCCCGCGGGGACCGGTAAGCTCTCGCCAATTTGTCCCTGGCCCGCCCTTTCGGGAGGTCGGGGAAGCGCCCGACCGTGGAGCCCGCACCGATGCCGCGACGCACCGACATCCAGAAGATCCTGATCATCGGCTCCGGGCCGATCGTCATCGGGCAGGCCTGCGAGTTCGACTACTCGGGCTGCCAGGCCTGCAAGGCGCTGCGCGAGGACGGCTACACCGTCATCCTGGTCAACAGCAACCCGGCCACGATCATGACGGACCCGCAGATGGCGGACCGGACCTACATCGAGCCGATCACGACCGAGGTGCTCACCAAGGTCATCGAGATCGAGCGGCCCGACGCGATCCTGCCCACGCTCGGCGGCCAGACCGCGCTCAACGCCGCCATCCGCCTGCACGAGGCCGGCGTCCTGAAGAAGTACAGCGTCGAGATGATCGGCGCCACGGTGGACGTGATCCGCAAGGCCGAGGACCGCGACCTCTTCAAGCAGGCGATGGCGCGCATCGGCGCCGCCGTGCCGCCCTCCGGCATCGCGTACACGATGGACCAGGCGCGCGAGGTGCTGGCGACGATCGGCCTGCCCGCGGTCATCCGGCCCAGCTTCACGATGGGCGGCACCGGCGGCGGCATCGTCTACAACCCCGAGGAGTTCGAGCGCACCTGCGCGCGCGGCCTGGAGCTGTCGCTGAACAGCGAGGTGCTCATCGAGAAGAGCATCGCGGGCTGGAAGGAATTCGAGCTCGAGGTCATGCGCGACCGCAAGGACAACGTGGTCATCGTGTGCTCGATCGAGAACCTGGACCCGATGGGCATCCACACGGGCGACTCGATCACCGTCGCGCCGCAGCAGACGCTCACGGACCGCGAGTACCAGGAGATGCGCGACGAGGGCATCGCGATCATCCGCGAGATCGGCGTGGAGACGGGCGGCTCCAACATCCAGTTCGCGGTGAACCCGGCCAACGGGGACCGCATCGTCATCGAGGTGAACCCGCGCGTGTCGCGCAGCTCCGCGCTGGCCAGCAAGGCCACGGGCTTCCCCATCGCCAAGATGGCCGCCAAGCTCGCGGTGGGCTACAGCCTCGACGAGATCGCGAACGACATCACCAAGAAGACGCCCGCCTGCTTCGAGCCGACGATCGACTACGTGGTGGTCAAGGTGCCGCGCTTCGCCTTCGAGAAGTTCCGCGAGGCCGACCCCACGCTCGGCACGCAGATGAAGGCCGTGGGCGAGACCATGGCCATCGCGCGCACCTTCAAGGAGGCGCTGCAGAAGGCGCTGCGCGGCCTGGAGAGCGGCTACCCCGGCCTCGGGCTGAAGGCCAATGACCCGTTCCTGCCCGGCGCGCCGCGCCGCAACCGCCCGAGCGTGCGCGAGCTGCGCCGCAAGCTGGGCATCCCGCTGCACGACCGCCTGCAGACGGTGCGCCTCGCGCTGCGCAGCGGCATCAGCCGCGACGCCATCCACGAGCTGACGAAGATCGACCCGTGGTTCCTCGAGCACGTCGCGGGCATCGTCGCGGTCGAGCAGAGCATGGAGCGCTTCGGCAGCTTCGAGGACGTGCCGGCCGGCACGCTCGGCGAGTACAAGCGCGCGGGCTTCTCCGACGAGCAGATCGCGCGCGTCTTCGGCACGGACCCGGCGCGCGTGCGCCTGCGCCGCCACGAGCTCGGGATCGTCCCGGCCTTCAAGCGCATCGACACCTGCGGCGGCGAGTTCGAGTCCTTCACGCCCTACCTGTACAGCACCTACGAGCCCACCTCGGAGGTCGTGGACAGCGGGCGCCGCAAGATCATGGTGCTGGGCGGCGGCCCCAACCGCATCGGGCAGGGCATCGAGTTCGACTACTGCTGCGTGCAGGCCTGCTTCGAGCTGCGCAAGCGCGGCTACGAGATCATCATGGTCAACAGCAACCCGGAGACGGTGTCGACGGACTTCGACACCTCCGACCAGCTGTTCTTCGAGCCGCTCACCGTCGAGGACGTGCTGCACATCCACGAGGCGCAGTCCATCGAGGGCGCGATCGTGCAGTTCGGCGGGCAGACGCCGCTGAATCTCGCGCAGGGCCTGCAGCGCGGCGGCGTGAAGATCCTGGGGACCTCGGTGGAGTCCATCGACCTCGCCGAGGACCGCGAGCAGTTCACGGAGCTGCTCGCAAGGCTCAAGATCCCGCAGCCGCGCAACGGCCTGGCCACCAACGCGGAGCAGGCGGAGGACGCGGCCGCGCGCATCGGCTACCCGATCGTCGTGCGCCCGAGCTACGTGCTCGGCGGGCGCGGCATGGAGATCGTGTGGGACCGCAAGGGCCTGTCCGACTGGATGCACAACGCCGTGGACGCGAGCCCGGACCGCCCCATCCTCATCGACGAGTTCCTCGAGAACGCGATCGAGGTGGACGTGGATGCCGTCTGCGACGGCGAGACCTGCGTCATCGGCGGCATCATGGAGCACGTGGAGCAGGCCGGCATCCACAGCGGCGACTCCACCTGCACGCTGCCGCCCTACTCGCTGCCGGCCGCCGTGCAGGACACGATCCGCCGCTACACCGTGGCGCTCGCGCAGGCGGTGGGCGTGCGCGGCCTGCTCAACATCCAGTTCGCGGTGAAGGACGGCACGGTCACCGCCTGCGCGAGCAACCCGCGCGCGTCACGCACCGTGCCCTTCGTCGGCAAGGCCATCGGCGTCAACATCGCCGGCATCGCCGCGCGGGTCATGGTCGGCGAGAAGCTGGCCGACATCGGCTTCACGAAGGAGATCATCCCGCCGCACTTCTCCGTGAAGGCGCCCGTGTTCCCGTTCAACAAATTCCCCGGCACGGACATCATCCTCGGGCCGGAGATGCGCAGCACGGGCGAGGTCATGGGCATCGACGCGGACCTCGGCTGCGCGATGGCCAAGGCCTTCATGGGCGCGGGCCGCACGCTGCCGCTCGAGGGCAACGTCCTCCTCTCGGTGTGCGACCGCGACAAGCCCGCGGCCGTCGAGGTCGCGCGCGCCTTCCACGCGCTGGGCTTCACGCTCATCGCGACGCCCGGCACGGCGGATCACCTGGAGCAGGCGGGCGTCCCGGTGCGCCGCGTCTTCAAGCGCGGCGAGGGCCGGCCCGACGTGGTGGACATCATCTCCAGCCGCGAGGTGCAGCTCGTGCTCAACACGCCGAGCAGCGACCCGCTGACGCGCGAGGACGAGAAGGCCATCCGCACGGCCGCGCTGCAGAAGAACATCCCCACCATCACGACGGTCTTCGGCGCGCGCATCCTGGCCACCGCGATCGAGTCCATGCGCAAGCACGGCCTGCGCGTGAAGGCGATGCAGGACTTCCACGCGGCGACGCCGGTCCCCGCGATGCGCTGAGCGGTCAGCGCAGGCGCTCGAGCTCCACGCGGATCTCGGCCAGCAGCTTGTCGACGTCCTCGGGGATGTCCTTGTTGCCGAGGTAGAAGGTGCCGCCCTTGCCGGAGTTGTCGTTCGCGCCGCCGCCGGTGCCGCCCGCGAGACGCGACGTGTCGGCGGTCTCGACGGCGCCGGCGCCGAGCACGACCGGCGCCCTGGGGCGCGGCGCGAGCACGATCGTCGGCGGCTCGATGCTGCCGTCGCTGCCCGTCATGGACTTGATCGTCTCGTTCTGGCGCTTGACGGTGGACAGGAGCTGCGACGCGGCCGCCTTGAGCTGGCGGAGCTGCAGCGCGTCGCGGATCGAGATGATCAGCTCCGCCTCGTTGCAGGGCTTGATGAAGAACCGGAAGATCTCGCCCTTGTTCACGGCCGCGACCACGGTCTCGAGGCGGGCGTCGCCGGTCAGCATCATGCGGACCATCTCGGGCCACTGCGCCTTGCAGCGCGCGAGCAGCACGCTGCCGCGCATGTTGGGCATGTTCTCGTCCGCGACGATCACGTCCACCGGCCGCTCGGACAGCAGCTTGAGCGCGCTCTCGCCGCTCTCCGCGGAGAGCAGCTCGTAGGGCTCGCGGTGCAGCGCGCGGCGCAGCGCCTGGAAGATCTTCGGCTCGTCATCGACGATCAGGACGGCGTGGTCCATCTCTCTCGCTCCCGTGACTGGGCGGGCGCCTGCCGGCTCATGGCGCAGCAGCCCCCGCGTTCGCTCCGCTCTATCGGCGCCCGGCACACGTTCAGATGAGCGCATTTCCGGAACGCGCGGTCGCGGCGTCGCGCGCGGCCTGGCGGGCGGAGCCGGCGGCGGCCGCCCAGCGCTCGCGCGGCGCCTCCCAGCCCCTCGCGGCCAGCCAGTGCAGCCGCGTCGCGACCCAAGCCTCGTCCGGTGCGGCCGGCCCATCCCAGGCGAGCAGCAGGTCCGCGCCCGCCAGCAGCACGAGCGGCCCCGCCGAGTGCTGGGGGCACAGCGCCGGCGCCTGCCGGCACGCGGAGGCCATGACGACGGTGTCGCGGAAGCCCCAGGTCGGGAGCAGCCACCCCAGCACGGTGCAGCGGTCCGCGACGGGATCGAAGCCGACGCTCGAACCGACGCTCGGACCGACGCTCGAACCGGTGCTCGAGTCGGTGCTCGAGCAGGTGCTCGAGTCGCTGCGCGGCGCCGACGGCGGGAGTTCGAGCATCGCGGCGGTCACGGCCTGCACCAGCGCTTCGAGCCCGCTGCTCTCGCTGCCGGCGATCGCGGCGACGTGGCGCGCGACGTCGAGCAGAGCGTCCCAGCGCGGCCCCGGCTCGGGACCCCCGAACGAGTCCGCGAAGCGCAGGCCCATCACGAGCGACAGCACGTTGCGCGTGCCCAGCGCCGTGATGGTCGCCGCCGCACCGCAACCCGCCGCGACCTGGCCCGGGAAGGCCGCGCGCAGGAGCTGCTCCAGCCGGCCCCAGAAGCCGGCGTCCTCCGAGAAGCTGCGCAGCAGGCCCGCGACGACGTCCTCGCTGTCCGCCTCGCTGGCCAGCGCGGAGAACACGCTCGAGCAGTGCTCGAACCGATTCGGCGGCGCGCACCACACGGCGGAGGCGGCGTCCCAGCACAGGCGATCCAGCGCCTCGCGCACCGCGAGCGCCGCGGAGATCTCCGCCTCCAGCGTCTCCGGCGGGCAGGGCTTCTGCAGGTAGCGGTGCGCGCAGCTCCGCGCGAGCTGCATGCGGTCCGGGTCCGCGTGGCCGGAGAGCACCAGGCGCCCGACGTGCGGGAACTCGGTGGAGACGCGGGCGAGGAGCTGCGCGCCGTCCATGCCCGGCATGCGCATGTCGCTCACGATCGCGTCGTACGGCGTGCCGGCGCCGGCCGCGCGCGCCAGCTCCGCCAGTGCGGCCGGGCCGCCGTCGACGAACTGCATCTCCCACACGGCGCGCCGGCTGTGGAGCTGCCGCCGCAGGCCCGAGAGCACGCGCTGCTCGTCGTCGACGAAGAGGATGCGTTTCATGCGAGCAGCCCTCCGGGAGCAGGAGCCGCGGGCCTGGCGAGCGCGCCGGGAGCGGACGCGGCCGGCGCGGAGCCCGGCTGCGCGGATCCGCTGAACTCGGCGGGCGCGCCGGAATCCGCTGGCGCGAGCGGATGACCGGCCAGGCCCGATGTGGCGAACGCGCGACCCGGCCCGGTTCCATTCTCGTCGGAGGTCTGGGCGCAGACGGGGATGCGCACGATGAAGGTCGTGCCCTTGCCCACCTCGGACTCGAAGCGGATCGAGCCGCCGTGCTTGTCGATCACGACGGCGCGCGCGATCGCGAGCCCGAGGCCCGTGCCCTTGCCCACGGCCTTCGTGGTGAAGAACTGGTCGAAGATCTTCCCGCGCACGGCCTCGGGGATGCCGGCGCCGGTGTCGGAGATGCGGATCTCGATCGAGTCGCCGTCGACGCGCGTGCGGATGCGGATCATGCCGCGGCCGCCGCCGTCGCCGACCACGTCCTTGATCGCGTGCGCCGCGTTCACCAGCAGGTTGAGGAACACCTGGTTGAGGTCGGCGACGTAGCAGTCGGCGAACGGGAGCTCGCCGAAGTCCGTCTCCACGTCGGCGTGATACTTGTACTCGTTGCGCGCGACGGAGAGCGTCGTCGTGATGGCCTTGTTCAGGTCCGCGCTCTGGCGGCCCTGGTTGCCGGGGTGCGAGAAGTCCTTCATCGCGCGCACGATCGTCGTGACGCGGTCCACGCCCTCCTGCATCTCCGAGAGCGCGGCGGGCAGCTCGTCCGCGAGGAAGGCGACGTCCACGCCCGCCGTGGCCAGCTCCAGCCGCGCCGCGAGGTCCGCCGGCACGGCGCCGTTGCGGCTGCAGTCCACGACCTCGGGGATGAGCTGCAGCACCGAGGTGAGCGGCGTGACCGACTGGCTCACGAAGCGCAGGTTGTCGGACACGAACTGCATCGGCGTGTTGATCTCGTGCGCGATGCCCGCGGCGAGCGTGCCGACGGACTCCAGCTTCTGCGCCTGGTGCAGCTGCATCTCGAGCAGCTGCCGCTCGGTCACGTCGGAGCCGATGATCGCGAAGCCGCGGCCGCGCTCGGTCTGCGTCGGGTTCACCGTCAGGCTCACGGCGCGGTCCGGGCGGGCCTCCGGGTCCGCGCTCGGCACCGTGACGTTCTCGCGCCGCAGGCGCTCGCCGGACGCGAGCACCTCGGCCACGGCGGCGGCCACCATCGCGCGGTCCCAGCACAGCGGCAGCTCGTCGAAGGGCTGGCCGAGCGCCTGCGCGTCGGACAGGCCGAACAGCTCGCAGGCCACGCTGTTCCACTCCACGACGCGGCCCTCGTCGTCCACGCCGATGAGCAGCGCGGAGAGGCTGTCGAGCACGCGGCGCTTCTCGCGCGCGGCGCGCGTGAGCTCCGCCTCCTTGGCGCTCAGGGTGTCGTTCGCCAGGCGCAGCGAGCGCGAGCTCTCCTCGATGGTGCGGTTGGCCGCCGCGAGCGACACGGCACGCTGGCGCACGAGGCCCGACTTGCGGATCACGAAGGCCAGCGCGACCGCGAGGAACATGCCGAACCAGAGGATGAGGGTGTTGCTCACGTTCTTGCTGCCGGCCACGACAGTGCGGTCCACGAGGCTGCTCATGACCCACACGCGGTCCGCGAAGCCCACGCGACCGTCATCGCCGTGCCGGACGGCCTCGCCGGTCGCGCCCGCGCGCACCGTCGCGCGGCCCCCGCTCGAGGACGAGCCGCCGTGCCGGTTGTAGAAGGGCTGGCCATTCATGGTGGACACCTCGACGTCGAAGCTGCGGCCGATGCCGTCGCCGAAGAGCCAGTCCATGAACGGGTGCAGGTCGTGCTCGAAGACGAGCGCGCCGCGGCAGGTCTCGCCGCGGAAGATCGGCACGAACACGAACAGGTCGCTGGTCGGCCCGTAGAGGCTCACCGGGTCGCTGGCCGTCGTCATCCGCTCGTCCTTCGCGATGCGCAGCGCCGAGCGCACCTCCTGCCTCTGCGCGAGGATCAGCTCGAGCTCGTGGTCCGCGTGCTCGCCTCGCGCGCCGAGGACGCTGCCATCCGCGTCCACGAAGGCGACGGTGGACAGGCCGGGCGTCTCCTCGAGCAGCACGGCCGCGTCGTCGCGGAAGTCCTCGCCGCGCACGTGTCCCTCGCCGCCGCAGCGCAGCGCGAGCCGCCGCAGGGAGCGCAGGTGCGACTGGACCATGCGGTTGGTGTGCGAGAGCGCCGCCGACTGCAGGCGCGTCTCCGCGAGCCGGCTGACGCGCGCGTCGCTCGCGGTCAGCGACGTCCACAGCGTGATGGTCAGCGCGGCGACGCCCAGGCCCACGACCCACGCGGACCAGCCGGGCATCGCACCGACCGTCGGCGCGTCCTTGAGCCGCATGAGCATGATGAAGAAGGCCGTCCCCAGCCCGACGAAGCCCAGCGCGGTGTGCGCGTCCATGCGCGACATGCGCGCCCAGCCGTACGTGCCGCTCTCGTTCCCGACGTAGCCGAGCAGGCCGATGAAGCCCACCGCGACGACGCCCGCCGCGAGCGCGCCGGTGACGGCGGTGCGCCAGCCCTGCCGGGCGCCCGGCGTGCGCCACGTGACGAGCAGCCCGCCCGTGAGGGCGAAGCAGAGCGAGGTGTTGACCGACATCCGCGGCGCGCCGTTCGCGGCGTAGTTCCCGCCGAACAGCGCATCGAGGATGCGCAGGCTGTGGCCCAGCAGGCCCTCGGCGAGCGAGAGGCTCCCGAGGCCGGCCGCCATCGCGCCGGCCCAGAAGGCGATGCGCTGGCGTCCGAGACAGTGCGCCACGACGGCGAGCCCGGTGACGACGAACCCGAGCGCGGTGTTGTACTGCATCGGGACGAAGCCGCTGCTCGGCATCATCTCGCGCAGCTCGTTGAGGTACCAGTTGAAGAGGAACGCGCCGCCGAGGAACGCGACCGCCGCTCCCAGCAGCACCGCGCTCGAGTAGCCGGCACGCGCGGCGCGCGCCCCGCCCTCCGCGGCCTCGCCGACTGCCGGACCATCGACGGGGGTGCGTCCGGACGGACTGTTCATGCCGGGTGCTCGCGAGTGGGGTCCGCGCAGCCCCGGGGCGCCGCCGGTGCAGACACGCGCCGGCTCGCCACAGGATGTGCGGATGCGCCCCTTGTCGGCAGTCGCGCCCCGCGCGTTGAGGAAATCGGCAGGAGCCGGTTCGAAGGCGGCGCAGACCGGACCTGCGGGGCCACGGCCCTTCCGGCACGCCAGGCGCACGCGCACCGGCGGGCCCGCGCGCGTCAGCGACCGCCGTGCCTCGCCGGCTCCGCGTCCTCGCGACGCGGGCGCACCGCGCTCAGCCCTTCGTCGGCTTGCGGTCCGTGATCGTGAAGGTCGGCTTCCAGGCGTCGCTGTCCGCGTTGCGCCGCGTGGACAGGTCCAGCTTGATGCGCGTGGCCTTCATGCGCGTCGTGTTGCCCTCGATCTGCAGCAGGAAGCGCGCGATGTCCTGGCGCGAGAAGTCGAAGTCCGGCTGCGCGGGCGTGAGCACGTAGCGCGTGTCCTCGAAGCCCTCGGACGGGTGCGGGTCCGTGGAGGGCGCGATGCTGAACTTCCTGCCGATGCGGCTGCTGGTCTCCTGCTCCTCGATGTACGGGAGCGGGCCGGTCTTGTCGCTCGCGATGGAGTCCTCGCGCATCTCGCCCTGCAGGCGGATGATCTCGGCCGCCAGCTCGCCGATCTGCGTGAGCTGCTTCTCTGCCGTGCCCATGTGCGAGCGCAGGTCGTCGGCCACCGAGCGCTGCCAGAAGATGAAGCCCACGCAGCCCAGGATCATCACCACCAGCAGCACGAGCAGCGCGCGCTCGAAGTCCAGGTTGCGGAACATCAGTTGGCCGCCCCCGCCACGGGCTGTGCGGCGAAGTCCACGTGCAGCGTGACGTCCGTGAAGCTCAGCGTGCCCTTGTTCGTGGGCTTGGTCGAGCCCACGGACACCTCAGGGAACAGCGGGCGCGCCTTCAGCAGCTCCACGAAGGCGGAGAGGTGCGTGAGGTCCTCCATCTCGCCGCTGATCTTGATGGTGGGCTCCTTGCCGGTCGCCTCGACGTCCACGCGCGTGAGCGCGATGCGGCCGATGGTGTCCTCGTTCTCCTTGACCACGTCGAAGAGCTCGATCCAGGCGGTGTTGCTGCGCCCGAGGCGCTGCTTGATGTCCTCGCCCAGCTTCTGGATCTCGTTGAGCTGCACCTGCACGCGCTTGGGCCCGAACTCCACGGCCTCCACGCGCGCCTTCGCGGCCTCCAGCTCGCTCTCGCTCTCGAAGAGCTTGCTGAGCTGCAGGTCGCCCGTGGCGAGGATGCGCTCGCCGTACTCGGCCTTCAGCTTCTTCACGTCCATGTACGCGTGCAGGCCCTGGAAGGCCGTCACCAGGAAGATCATGAGCGCCAGCACGATGAGCGGCGTCTTCACCTGGTCGAACTTGCGCGTGTACGCGGCCTCCTCGCGGCGGAAGTCGGTGCGCGTCTCGTCGAGGCCGCAGAGCTTGTAGGCCACGCCGAGCGGCGCGCCGAACTCCGGGCCGTAGCGCTCCACGTCCGCGTCGCTGAGCTTGTGGTCCACGCGCTCCAGCAGATTGAGCGGCTTGGCCTGCAGGCCGAAGGCCGCGGTCATGGACTCGCGGATGCCGGGCAGCCTGCTCCCCGAGCCGGTGACGTACAGCGCGTCCGCCTGCCCGAACTCGGACAGCGTGGACAGCGTGCGCCGGATCTCGCGCGAGAGCCGCGCGAGGTAGTCGTGCGTGCGCGCGGTTTCGAGCTCCGTGTCGCGCGCCGAGCTGCGCGCCACGGCGGCTGCGGCGGCACTCCCCAGGCCGGCCGATTCCTCCGCGCCCTCCACGGCCGGCAGCGCGTCGCCCGTGCCGGCGGTCACGCCGTGCGAGCCGATCCGGATCGAGCGCACCGCGAAGAGCGTGCCCTCCGCGAGGAACAGCAGCGTGGTCGTGCTGGTGTTCGCGTCCACGACGATCAGCTTCGGGTGCTCCGCCGCCAGCCCCGTGCCCACGAGCGCGTGGAACATCGCGAACACGTCGATGTCCACGAATTGCGGGTCGAGGCCGGACTCCTCCAGGATGTCGAGGCGGTCGAGCAGGTCATCCTTGCGCACGGCGGCCACGAGCAGGTGGCTCTTGTCGCGCAGCCGGCGCAGCACGATGTGCTGGATGACCACCTCGTCGATGTCGCCCGGAAAGTGGCTCTCGGACTCGAAGCGCACGACCTTGGCGATCTGCTCCTCGTTCGTGAAGGGCAGGTCGAACTCGCGGAACATCGCGTGGCCCGCGTCGAAGGCCATGCCCGACGGATCCGTGACGAAGCCCTCCTCCTTCATCGCCTCCGCGATGGCGCGGGCCCGCACGTCATCCGGGTCCGGGCCGCCCTCCGTCGCCGGCGGCACGTCCACGTCCACCTCGCGCACGCCGAGCACCCGCAGCTTGCGCACGGTGCCGTCGAACTCGAGCAGGCGCACGCGGCGGCCCGCGTATTCGATGGCGGTCTGCGTGGCCATGGCTCAGGACATCCGCGGGCCGGGAAGGGACGCGGCGACGATACGGCAGCCCGCCGCGGATCTCAACGCCCGCGCTCCCCGCCGGCGCCGGGCGCGCCGTCCGCGCTCAGCAGCTGCTCGTAGCGCGCGCGCTGCGTCGCGTCGAGCAGCGCGACGAGCGCCTGCTCGGTCCGCTCGCGACGCGCGGCCACCGGCTCCTGCAGCTCCTGGAGCTGCCGTCCGAGCAGCGCGTCGATCTCGTGGTCCTCCTCCGCGAGCACGGACTCGAGCCGCGCCACCTGGTCGGGGCGGAGGTCCAGGCTGGCGGTGAGCTGCGCGAGGTAGCTGGGCGCGCGCGCCGGCTCGCCACGCAGGCGATATCCGGCGAGGCCGCCGATGCCGAGGCACGCCATCACCAGCAGCACGACGGACACGCGCACGCGCCGCGCGCCGTCCGGCACGTCGTGCGCGCTCATCGCACGGCTCCCGCCGGCTGTGCGCCGAAGTCCGGATCCTTCAGCCGCGCCCGCAGCGCGGCCTCGATGTCCCCGGGCCCCAGGGCGCCGTGCCGGAAGTGATCCGCCGCGTGGCGCTGGCGCTGGAGCGCGGCATCGGCCTGGACCGCGGACGGCCGCGCCAGCTCCACGCACAGCGTGAGCGCGAGCGCGAGTCCCGCCGCCACCGCGAGCCGGCGCACGAAGGGCAGCACATCCGCGCGCGCCCCGGACCCGCCGGCCTCCGGGAACAGCTCCGCCATCACCCTCTCCGTGAAGTCCGGCCGCGCGCGCCGCGCCGGCGCGGCCGCGAGCGCCGCGGACTGCTCGGCCAGCTCCGCGAAGCCGGCCGCGCATGCCGGGTGCGCCGCCGCGTGCGAGCGCGCCCAGGCCGCCAGCTCCGCCGGCACCGGCCGGCCATCGTGCAGCAGCAGCAGCGTCGCGAGGCAGCGCTCGTCCGTCTCGCGGTCGCGGTCGCCGTCGCGCCGCGCGCCGCGCTCGCCCTGCGTGTCGGGGGCGTCGTGCGCACCCGGTGTGCCGTGCGCACCGTGTGCGTCGTGCGCACCGTGTGCGTCGTGCTCACGGTAGGCGCCGTGTGCTTCGTGCGCACCATGCGCCTCGTCGGCTTCGTGCGGAGCGTGGGAGGGATCAGGCGCGGTCATGGCTCGACGCCTCCCAGCAGGGCGCGCAGCTTGCAGCGCGCACGGAAGATCCGCGACTCCACGGTGCCGATGGAGACGCCGAGGATGTCCGCGACCTGTTCGTAGCTGTTGCCCTCCATGTCGCGCAGCATGAGCGTCGTGCGGAAGGGCTCGGGGAGCCGCTCCAGCGCCAGCCGCACCGTGCGTCGCCGCTCGTCCAGCAGCAGCGCGTCCACCGGTCCGGCGCCGGGCGCTGCCGGTTCCGCGATGAGCCCGTGCTCGCCCTCCAGCGGGACGGCCGGGCGGCGCCGGCGGCTCGCCAGGTAGTCGCGCGCCGTGTTGACCGCGATGCGGTAGACCCAGGTGAAGAGCGCCGAGCTGCCCTCGAAGCGCTGGATGTTGCGGAGCGCCTTGACGAAGGCTTCCTGGGCGAGATCCTCCGCGTCCGCGCTCGTCCCCGCGACGCGCGACACGACGGTGATGATCCGGTCCCGGTAGGCATCGACGAACTCACGGCAGGCGTCCTCATCACCGGCGCGCAAACGGGCCACGAGGGCCGCGTCTTCGTCCCTCATGCTGCTCTCCGTGCCGGTGCGGCTTGGACGGGAGGCCGTCCGTGCCTATTCCCGCGCCGGGCAGCCCCTCGGGCCGCGTGCCCGGCCGCGCCCTGGGTGGCATGCCGGGCTGCGTGCGAGGCCGCGCGCAGGAATCCGGCGACCACGGGGTCGGCGCCGCCGGAAGCCGCGCGGCGCAAGGTCCTGGGGCCCGCCGCCGGGCCGGGGGGGTGCGCGCGCCGGGCGCTCAGGACCGCGGCGGGTCCGGGCGCGGCGGGACCGGCCGCGCCGCAGGAGGCGCACCGGCGTCACGCTCGGCCGGGCCGGGCTGGCCGGGCGCGGGCAGTGCATCGCCGAGGAGGTCCAGCGCGTGCCCGAGCTTGTCACGCTTGGTGCGCAGGTAGCGCTCGTTGTGGCGATCGGGCTGCACCTGCAGCGGCACGCGCTCGGTGATCTTCAGACCGTAGCCGTTCATCGCGTGGTACTTGCTCGGGTTGTTGGTGAGCAGCCGCATCTCGCGCACGCCGAGGTCACGCAGGATCTGCGCGCCGACGCCGTAGTCGCGGATGTCCACGGGCAGCCCCAGCGCGCGGTTGGCCTCCACCGTGTCCAGGCCCTGCGTCTGCTGGAGGTGATAGGCGCGCATCTTGTTCGCGAGGCCGATGCCGCGGCCCTCCTGCTGGCGCATGTAGAGCACGATGCCCTCGCCCTCCTGCGCCACCTTGTGCATCGCGGCCTTGAGCTGCGCGCCGCAGTCGCAGCGCAGCGAGCCGAGCACGTCGCCGGTCAGGCACTCGCTGTGCACGCGCACGAGCACCGGCCGGCCGATGCCGTCCTGGAGCCCGGGGTGCGGATCGCCGAGGCTCAGCGCGAGGTGCTCGCTGCCGTCCACCGTGCTGCGGTACAGGTGCGCGCGGTACTCGCCTTCCGCCGTCGGCAGGTCGATGGACACGACGAGCTCGATGAGGCGCTCCGTCTTCCGCCGGTGCGCGATGAGGTCCGCGACGCTCGCGATCTTCAGCCCGTGCTGCGCCGCGAAGCGCACCAGGTCGGGCATGCGGGCCATCGTGCCGTCGTCGTTCATGATCTCGCAGATCACGGCGATCGGGCGGCGGCCCGCGAGGCGCGCGAGGTCGACGGCGCCTTCGGTCTGGCCCGCGCGGCGCAGCACGCCGCCGGGCATCGCGCGCAGCGGGAAGATGTGGCCGGGGCGCACGAGGTCCTCGGCGCCGCAGTCCGGCGATGCCGCCGTCAGGATCGTGCGCGCGCGGTCCGCTGCCGAGATGCCGGTCGTGACGCCCGTCCGCGCCTCGATGGACACCGTGAAGGCGGTCCCGAGCCGCGACGTGTTGCGCTCGACCTGCAGCGGCAGGTCCAGCCGGTCCGCGATGGTCTTCTCCATCGGCAGGCAGATGAGCCCGCGCGCGTGGCGCGCCATGAAGTTCACGATCTCGGGCGTGACGAACTCCGCGAAGCACACGAGGTCGCCCTCGTTCTCGCGGTCCTCGTCGTCGACGAGGATGATCATGCGCCCCGCGGACAGCTCCGCCAGCGCCTCGGGGATGGAGGCCAGGGCCACGTGGCGTGCGCCGTTCCCGCGCTCAGGCCTGCGGTCGGGTGTCATCCGATGACTCCGTGGTGCCCGTGCCGCCGTGGCCCTGTTCTTCCGATGCCGGCGCCGAGCCGGCCCCCGGCGTGCCGGCCGCCGCGCCTCCGTCCGGGCTCGCCTCGGGGCTGGCGTCCGGGTCCACGCCCTCGTCCCTGGCGACGCACGCGGCCGACGCCACGGCATCGTTCTCGCCGAGAGAGATCAGGCGCACGCCCTGTGTGGCGCGCCCGATGCGGCTGATGTCGGAGGCAGGCGTGCGCACGACCTGGCCGCCGGTGGTGATGTACATGATGTCGTCGTCGTTGCCGACGGCGCGCAGCGTCACCACCGGGCCGTTGCGGTCCGTCGTGCGGATGTTGATCACGCCTTGCCCGCCGCGGCCCTGCAGCGGGTACTCGTCGAAGTCCGTGCGCTTGCCGTAGCCGTTGCGGCAGACCGTCAGCAGCGACGCGCCGGTGGTCACGACGGCCATGCCGCGGACCTTGTCCGCTGCCTTCAGCCGGATGCCGCGCACGCCGAAGGCGGGACGGCCCATCGGGCGCGCGTCGCTGGCCTTGAAGCGGATGCAGTGGCCGTCGCCGGTGCCGAGGATGATGTCGTCCTCGTCGGTGCAGATGGCCACGTCGATGAGCCGGTCACCCTCGTCGAGACCCAGCGCGATGATGCCGCCGGACTTGGGGCGCGCGTAGTCCGAGAGCGGCGTGCGCTTCACGGTGCCATTGGCCGTGGCGAAGAGCAGCGTGCCCTCGTCGAAGCTGCGCACCGGGATCACGGCCTGGATCGTGTCCTCGGGCACGAAGCCCGGGATCAGGTTCACCGCCGCGCGCCCCAGCGCCGTGCGCCCGAGGTCCGGCAGGCGGTAGACCTTGAGCTGGTGCACCTTGCCGCTGTTCGTGAAGAACAGCAGCGAATCCTTCGTGTTGGCGAGGAACAGCTTCTCGATGAAGTCGCCCTCGCGCGCGTCGCCGCCGCGGATGCCCGAGCCGCCACGCCTCTGGCTGCGGTACGTGTCCAGCGTCATGCGCTTCACGTAGCCCTGGTTGCTGATCGTCACGGCGACGGTCTCGTCGAGGACGAGGTCCTCTTCCTCCAGGCCGTCCACCGGCTCGCCGATCTCGGTCTTGCGCGGCGCGGTGAAAGCCGCCGACATGCGGTCGAGGTCGGCCACGATGATCGCGTCGATGAGCCGCGGGTCGGCCAGGATGCCCTGCAGCCGCGCGATCTCCGCGTTCAGCTCGCGCCACTCGGCCTCGAGCTTCTCGACCTCGAGCCCCGTCAGCGCACGCAGGCGCATGTTCACGATGGCCTCGGCTTGCTTCTCGCTGAGCTGGAAGCGCGCGGAGAGCTGGACCTGCGCGTCCGCGGCATCCGCGGCGGCGCGGATGGTCGCGATGACCTCCTCGATGTGCGCCTGGGCGATGCGCAGGCCTTCCACGATGTGGATGCGCGCCTTCGCGACGCCGAGCAGGAACTGCGTGCGCCGGCGGATGACCACGCGCCGGTGCTCGAGGAACTCGAGCATCAGGCCGGCCAGCGGCAGCGTGCGCGGCCGGCTGTTCACCAGCGCGATGTTGATGATGGAGATGGTCACCTGAAGCTGAGTGAACTTCAGCAACTGGTTCAGCGTGACCTGCGCATCCTCGCCCTTCTTCAGGTCGATGACGATGCGCATGCCTTCGCGGTCGCTGTGATCCTGGATGTCGTGGATCGAGGTGACGCGCCCGTCGCGCACGAGCTGCGCGATGGCCTCGATCAGGCTGGTCTTGTTGACCTGGTACGGGATCTCGCTGATCTCGATCCGCGCGCGCTTGTTCTTCTCCTCCGCGATGCACTCGGCGCGGCAGCGCAGCGTCGCGTTGCCACGGCCCGTGGTGTACGCGTGGCGCACGCCGCCCTGCCCGCAGAGGATGCCACCCGTCGGGAAGTCCGGGCCGGGCACGATGGCCATGAGCTCCTCGACGCTGGCGTCGGGCTTGCGGATCACCAGCTTCAGCGCCTCGCAGATCTCGCGCGGGTTGTGCGGCGGGATGCTCGTGGCCATGCCCACGGCGATGCCGCTGCTGCCGTTGATCAGCAGGTTGGGGAACATCGCCGGCAGGACGGTGGGCTCCGTGCGCGAGCCGTCGTAGTTGGGCACGAAGTCGACCGTGTCCCGGTCGATGTCCTCGAGCATGGCGGAGGCGGCCTCCGTCATGCGCGCCTCGGTGTAGCGCATCGCCGCCGGCGGATCGCCGTCCACGCTGCCGAAGTTGCCCTGGCCGTCCACCAGCGGGACGCGCATGTTGAAGTCCTGCGCGAGCCGCACCAGCGTCGGGTAGACGACGCCCTCGCCGTGCGGGTGGTAGTTGCCCGATGTGTCGCCGGCGATCTTGGCGCACTTCTTGTACTTGGCGCGTGGCCCCAGGTTCAGGTCGTGCATGGCCACCAGCACCCGGCGCTGGCTGGGCTTCAGGCCGTCGCGCACATCCGGCAGCGCCCGCGACACGATGACGGACATCGCGTAGCTGAGGTAGCTGTCCTTCATCTCCTTCTCGATGAGGACGGCGGCTTCGCGCGGGTTGGAAGGATCGGCCATGGACGGGTTCCGTGAGGCTGCCGCGCGCTCCCCGAGTAGGGTGTGAGGGTGGCGCCGGGCGAGGCGCTATCATCCCCGGATCAGCGCGTGATTTCAACGCGGGAATCTTCGTGTAAGATGTTGCCACATCGCGGTTTAAGGTCGGCTCGCTGGTCCCGGCAAAGGCCCCCCTCACAGGGCGGCCCGACGGCAGGGACGGCGCTCCGCGAATCCCGTCACATCGTCACCCGCATCCCGAGATCCGACAGTCCGAGATGAAGGCAGACGAGAAAGAGCTGCTCGACCGCATCTTCGCCGGCGAGAAGGGCGCCTTCGAGCAGCTGCTGGAGCGCTACCGCTCGCTCTTCTATTCCATCTTCAATGCCCCGGGGATGGGCTTCCCGCGCGACTACCAGGAAGACCTTTTCCAGGGCTTCGTGATCAACCTCTCCGCGCGCGACTACTACAAGCTGCGCGCGTTCGAGGGCCGCAATTCGGCCTCGCTGGCCACCTTCCTGCAGATCGTCGTCACGCGCTTCACGCTGGACGAGCGGCGCAAATTCCGCCGCCATCCGCGCGGCATCGGCCAGGGCGGACGCGAGGACGACGAGCCCACCTGGGAGTTCGCGGACCCGAAGAACACCCGCCCCGACGACCGCAGCCTGCAGCGCGAGCAGCTCGACATCTTCTACAACCTGTTGTTCTCGCTGGACTGGAAGCGCATCTCCGCGGTCCTGTGGGTCTTCAAGGAAGTGGACCGCGAGCGCATCGCCGTGGTCATGGCGACCTCGCGCGCGAACATCGACGCGCTCTACAAGCGCGCCAAGGACCAGATGACCGGCCTGCTCGCCGACGGAAGTCATTCCGGGCCGCGCACCCCGGACAGCCACGTCCTGACCGCCGCCGTGAGCCAGGTGCTCCGCCAGTTGCTGACGGTGCCCACCCGCCAGCTCCTGGAAGGCATCCTGCAGCCCGGGGCCAAGCGCCGGGCCCTGCTCGCGCTGGTGCTGCTCGACTACCCACGCTTCTGCGCCACACGCGCGGAGCTGGCCAGGCTGGCCGGATTCAAGGCCACCGCACCGCCCGGCGCGATCGAGGCCGAGTGCCTGACCGTGCTCCAGGAGCTGGCCGAGCGCGTCGGCGCCGCGGTCTGCCGGTGAGTCTGTCTGGCCGGACGATGGCATGGCCTGTCAGATCGGCTGGCAGCGCCGCCGTCCGGGCGGCCCCTTTTACGTGGCGGCTCGCTTCCGAGGATCTCTCCCATGACCCACTCCCTCGATGACCTCTTTGCCCGGGCCGGACTGCCCTTGGCTGCCAATCCGTCGGCCCATTGCCCGACGGATGAGGCCTTCGCCGATTACCTCGGCGCCCTGCTCCCCGCTGCGGAGCGCGAAGCCCTCGAGCTGCACTCCCTGGCCTGCGCCGACTGCCACGACCTGCTGCGCATGATCGTGGACGTCGCCGCGACCGGCGCGCAGGTGTTCGGCGCCGCGACGGCCCCGGCTGCCGCGTCGCCCGGGCGCCTCGCGACGCGGCCTTCCTCGCCGGTGCGCATCGTGGGCCGGCTGGTCCAGCGCGGCATCGAGCTCATCAATCACGCCGAGCTGGTCTTCGACATGCTGACCTCGCCGGGCACGCCGGCACTCGGCATCGCGCGCGGGACGGCCGAGGCGCCTGCCGCGCCGGCGACGGCTCCCCTCGCCTCGCCGTGGATCTCCGTCCGCGGCCCCGGCGAGGGCCTCGATGCGCTGGAACTGCAGATGCAGACCAATGGCACGGCCCGGCTCGTCGTGCGCTGCGAGCACATGCCCGCGCTGCGCCCCGGCGAACTCGCCACCATCGCGCTCGACATCGACGGCTCCGTGCGCGAGAAGCGCCCCTTCGGGGGCGACCCCGTCACCTTCGCGCCGATCGGCCGCGGCGCGTATCGCGTCCGGCTCGTGGCGCGGGCGCCGGGCGGCACCGCGCGACCGCTGGCCGAGGCCTCGCTCGAGCTGACGGACTGACCGGAGCTCGCCGGTTCAGCGGCCCTCGGCCCACCCGCGCGCGCGTTCCAGCGCCGCTTCGCTCTCCTCGGCCTGCAGGCCCTGCCTGCGGACCCACGCCTCCTGCAGGGCGAGGCGCCAGCTCCGCATCTGCTCGGCGTGGCAGCTCTCGTAGGCGCTCGCGAAGCGCGTGAGGTCACCGACGAGCACGAGCGGCTCGAGCAGCGCGGCGAGCGCGAGCTGGAGCAGCGGATCGTCCGGATCGTGCATGGCGGCGCGCGCGTAGCACGCGACCTCCTCGTCGAAGGCGGCCCAGTTCACGTCGGGCTTGATCTCCAGCAGCGTGTCGTTGAGGCCCGCGAGGCGATAGGCGTAGCGGCTGTGCATCGCCAGGCCGGCGAACGTCTCGCGCGATGCGGGCCGCGAGGCCTCCGCACCCCGGACCACGGCCTCCAGCGCGGCGTGCTCCTGGGCGACGTCCCTGACGGCCGCCCAGCCCGCCTCGGAGTTCATCGCCTCGGTGATGGGCCGCGAGCGCGCGTGCACGGGGCCCGCCGCCGCGAGCTCCGCCATGCCGCGGCCGTCGCGAAGCAGCAGCGAGGCAAGGTCCTCGGCGCGCCGCAGACGCGAGCGGAAGCCGGTCGCGTCGGGCCCGGGAAGCTGCGCCTGGAGCGCGGCCCGTGCCGGTTGCCCTGCCTCGTCCTTCCACCCCAGCAGCAGCACGAAGGGCGCATCCAGCTCGCGCGGTTCCACGAAGGCCGCGCTGCGCTCGCCGAACACCGCACCGAACGCCGCGAGGCGCGCGCCGAGTTCGCGCCCGCCCATGTCCTGCGTGTCGAGCCAGAGCAGGCATCGGCCGGCCGGCGCCAGCAGCCGCTCCATGCGCTCGACCGACTGCACCGTGCAGAGTTCCGCCACACCCGGCAGCGCCTCGCTGCACGGCGCGACCACGAGCGTGTCGACGCTGGCGGCCGGGGTGGCGCGCAGCGCGACCTGCGGCTCGTCGATGCGTGCCGCCTGCCAGCCGCTGCTCCCGAGGTGGTCGAGCAGCAGTTGCAGCGGACGCTGGCCCAGCGGCACGGGGCTCGCCACGCTCGCGCTGCCCGCCTGCCCGCTGTCGTGCAGGTCGGCCGCGACCAGCTCCGCACCCACGCCGCACGCGAGCAGTCGCCCCGGTGACGCGAAGAGCCGCGTGAGCCTGGACATGCTGCCCTCCGCCCCGAGCGGCTGGTGCTCGCGGTGCAGCGCGCGGCCCGCGACGCGGACGCCGTAGAAGCGCTCGATCCGCGGCTCGGGCTCCGGTGGCGCCGCGTCGGGCGCGTCGCCTTCGGCCCGCGCCGGCTCCTCGGCCGCGTCCGACGGCGCGAGGACCGACAGCAGCTCGCCTGCAGGGCCGAGGCGGAACGCGGGCGACCGCGGGCTCAGCGTCTGCGTGAAGGCGTCGCGCCCTTCCAGTGCGTGGCTGTCCGGCCCCGGGGTCGAGAACACGGTCACGTCCGCGAGCAGCGTGCGCTGGAAGTCCTCCACGCCGTATTCGCCGGGCCGGCGCACCTCGTCGAAGCCGGCCACCTGCCGCAACGACTCGGTGGAGATCCAGGGCGGACCTTCCCCGGGATGCCAGTCGAGGAAGGGCAGCACCGCGAGCGGCAGTGCGAGCCAGCCCCGGCGTCCGAAGAGGAACACCGGCACGAGCACGGCTCCGCACGCCGACGCGGCCAGCAGCAGGTGCAGCGGCGCCTGCATCGGATCTGTCCCGAGACGGCTCTCCGGCGCGATGAGCAGGCACTCGGCGAGCTGCGCGCACCCCGCACCGACGAGCGCGGCTCCGACGGCCCGGGCGCCGCGCAGCGCGCCGGCCGCCACGCCCAGCGCCGCCGCGAGGGCGCCCGCGAAGGAGAGCAGCCACACGTGCCAGTCCAGCAGCAGCCCGCCGGTCTCCAGCGCCCTGGCGTGGAACTGCCGCTTCAGCCCGACCAGCGCGATGGCGTTCTCGTACAGCCCGAGGCTGTCCACGGTCATCCACGCCGCGGCGCAGATCATCAGCCCGCCCAGCGCGCCCAGGAAGCGCGCCGCGCGCCCGCGCGCCAGCACGCCCGCCGGCCACGCGACGAGCGCCGCCGGGCACAGCAGCACGAGCAGCACGTCCGTCGCGGGGTGCACCGAAGGCGAGGCATAAGCCGGCACGACGCGCCGGAAGCAGATCGCCACGAGCGCCAGCGCCGCACCGACGAGCAGGGCCGCGCTCGTCATGAACGCGACCGGCGACGCTGCCGTGATGGCGCATGCCTCGGCGGCGCGTGGCTCGGCAGGGAGCTGCCCGGCAGGGCGAGCGAGCCACCACACGAGCGCGACAGCGAGCGGGACGCCCGCCCAGGCAGGCGCCCAGCCCGCCGCGCCGGCGGCGCTCGCGAGGGCGCCGAGCCCGGCGCCAGCGAGCGTCCACGCGAGCGCTCCCGCGCCGGAGCCGCGCAGCAACCTGCCGAGCGCAAGGCCCGCTGGGATCAGCGTGAGCGCCAGCGCGAAGGATCCGCTGCGCGCGCCGCCCGGCAGGATGGCGCAGGCTGCATCGCAGAGCGGGCCGCGCGCCAGTGCCAGCGCGGCCAGCGCGATCGCGTCGCGCCCGCGGCTCCTCGCGCACGTGCCACCGCGCATGAGCAGGCCCGCTCCGCAGGCGAGCAGGAGCACCGCCGTCGCCATCGGCAGCCGGACCGCGCCGAGGTCCGTGGCGCTGCCGAACAGGAGCCACGCGAGCAGCACGACGCCGGCTGCAGCGGCGAGGGCTCGCTTCACGGGCCGTTCCACTCGCCGTGGAAGGGCAGGCGCGCGGGGCCTTCGAGCCATGCGGGGCCGGTGCCGTCCCAGCGCACGTGCAGGTCGCCTCCGGGCATGGCCACCGTGAGGCTCGAAGGCCCCGCGCGCCTGCCCTTCCACG
>Ga0193753_10000268_pt1 | contig 52088 bp, 29 predicted proteins | sample H1c2metaG_FD_144925 | JGI IMG/M metagenome (GOLD analysis project Ga0193753, IMG submission 144925) | Soil microbial communities from a riparian zone of the East river system, Colorado, United States - H1c2 | ecosystem: Environmental > Terrestrial > Soil > Riparian zone | place: USA: East...
GCCGCGGGAAACAGCGTGGGCCGCTCGTGCGGGCCCGGCGCCACCGGCGCGTCCGCCGCGGGCGGCTGCGTGGCTCGCTGTCCCGGCCGCGACGGCGAAGACGAGGGCGACGGTGACGGTGACGACTCCGCCGCGGGAGACAGCGCGGGCCGCTCGGGCGGGCCTGGGTCCGTCGGCGCCTGCGCCGCAGGCGGCTGCGTGGGCCGCTGCCGCGACCACGACGGCGACGGCGCCGCCTCCGCCGCGGGAGACAGCGTGGGCCGCTCATGCGGACGCGGTACCACCGATGGCTCCGCCGGCGGGATCAGCGTCGGTCCCTCGTGCGGGCCCATCCCGGCCGACGGCTCGGCCGTGGGCGGCCGCGTAGCTCGGCGCGAGCCCGGCGATGCCGGCCAGACCGAGGCCGGTGGCCCGGCCGCCGGAGTCAGCGGCGGCCGCTCGGGCGAGCCCGGCTCCACCGACGGGTCCACCGTGGGCGGCCGCGTCGCTCGGTGGCGCGAGCCCGGCGACGCTGGCCACGCCGAGGTCGATGGCCCGGCCGCGGAGGTCGGTGTCGGCCGCTCTTGCGAACCGGGCTCCGCCGAGGGCGGCCGCGTGGCTCCCTGGTCCGGCGACGACGGCGGTGACGGCGGCGACGGCGGTGACGGCGAGGTCGAGGGCGCGCCCCTCGCGCGCAGGATGGGCCGACGGCGCGGGCTCGCCTTCGAAGAGTCGGCTCTCGGGGGAAGCGTGGCCCGGCGCCGCGGCGCTCCGGCCGGGGAGCCCGCCGCCGAGCCAGCCTCGCCCGGCACCTCGGACGACGCCGGCGACGCCGGCGACGAGGCAGCGCTCGCCGGCGTCGCGGCGACCTCCGGCGGCGAGGAGCCGCCAGGCCGCGGGCGGGCGGGCGGGGGCAGACCGCGCGGCGCTCGCTGATCCATGAGGGTCGGCTGGTTGGGGCCGAACAGCGGCGAGCTCGGCGCCGCCGACGGGTCCAGGAACAGCGGCGACGGCTCCTCGATCGTCCGTTGCCCGATCTCCGCCCACCCGGCCGGGTCGTCCGGGTGGGTCGGGCCGTCCGGGTCCGTCAACCCGGCCGCCGCGCCGCGCTCGCCCCGACCGCCAGCCGCCGTCAGCGGCGGGTCGATCCGGTTCACCGCGCCCTTCACCGCGCCCTTCACCGCGCCCTTCGCTGCGCCGCGGCCGGCGCGCGCACCGCCGGCGTCCTCGAGCTTCCGGCCGCCGGGTCGGCCACCGCCGGCCACGCCGCCGGTGGTCCCGCCGCGATCCGCGGCCAGCTCGACCTCGGCGAGCAGGCCTCCGAAGTCGGTCTCGTCGGCTTCGTCGCCGGCGGTGGCTGACCCGGAGGCCCGCCAGCCTTCCGCGGCTCGCGGCCCAACCTCGCGCTCGGCCTCGGCCTCGCCCCCCAGGCCACCCGGAGCACCGGCGCCGCGCTCACCACCGAGGGCCGGCGATCGACTCAGGGCCGGGCGCTTGAGCGTCGGCACTCGCTCGTCGACGAACAGGCGCCGGATCCGCTCGATCAGCTCGGCCGGGCGGCTGGGCCTCCGCTCCGGCGCACGCGACAGCGCGCCGGCCAGGAGGTCGGCGAGCGAGAGCTGGTCTCCGGCCAGCTGCTCGGTCGCCTCGCCCAGATCCGGCTCCGACACCCCCGAGGCCAGCTCGACCAGGATCGCCGCCATCGAGTAGACGTCGGAGGTCCGGTCGGCCACGCCGCGCTCGAGCACCTCGGGCGCCAGGTACCGCTGCGCCTCGCCCCACCGCTCCGCCGCGGCCGCCGGATCGAGCCCGCCGTACAGCCCGGCCCCGCTGATCTTGATGTAGCCGGCCACCTCGACCAGGTCGGCCGGCACCAGCCGCCCGTGCACGTGGCCGGACGCGTGGACCACCTCCAGCGCCTCGGCCAGGGCGTTGGCGTAGCGCACGATGTCGAGCTCCGACGCGCTGCGCCCGCTGCCCAGCCGCAGCGCGATCCCGTCCGGGCTGCCGGCCTGCGCGGTCAGATACAGCCCGCCACGCCCGGCATCGCGGCCGACGTCGAACAGCCGCCTCAGGTTGAGGTGAACCACCCCGCGCATCTCGCGCGCGGCCCGCTCGAACGCGGCTCGCTCGACGTCGCCGGCGAACAGGCCCGGGTCCATCCACCACAGCGCCACCTCGACCTCGACCTCGCGATCGAAGGCGCGGTAGTCGACGTAGGCCGGCCCCTCCAGCGTGCAGCCGAGCACCTCGTAGCGGCCGTCCGCGACGAGCGCGCCGATCTCCAGGCCCGACTCGGCAGCCCTCATCTCCCTGCCCGGCCGCCGTGGCCCGACCCGGTCGATCCGAACCCGCCCGCGCCGCGCTCGCTCGGATCCAGCTCGGCGACCTCCTCGATCTCCGCGCGCGCCACCGGCGCCACCACCAGCTGCGCGATCCGCTCGCCCGGCTCGATGGCGACCGGCTCGCCGCCGAGGTTGACCAGCAGCACCACCACCTCACCGCGATAGTCGGCGTCGATGGTGCCGGGAGAGTTGAGGACGGTCACCCCCGCGCGCCGGGCCAGGCCCGAGCGCGGACGGACCTGCCCCTCGTAGCCGTCCTCGAGCGCGATCGCCAGCCCGGTGGGAATCGCGGCCCGCCCGCCCGGCGGGATCACCACCGGCGCGTCGATGGCCGCGCTGAGATCGAGCCCGGCCGCCTGCTCGCTCATGTAGCGCGGCAGGACCGCATCCTGCCGCAGACGGTGGACTCGAAGTCGCGGGGCCATCAGCCCTCTCCGCTGGTCGGCCTCAGCCGACCAGGTGGTGCACGTCCTGTGGATCGGCGGCCAGCGCGTCCTTGCGCGACAGGCGGATCTTGCCGTCGCGGTCGATGTTGATGACCTTGACCACGACCTCGTCCCCCTCGTCGACCACGTCGGTCACCTTGCGGGTGCGCTCCTCGGCCAGCTCGCTGATGTGGATGAGCCCGTCGGTCCCGGGCAGGATCTCGACAAAGGCGCCGAACTCGACCACTCGCTTCACCACGCCGTGATAGAAGGCGCCGACCTCGGCCTCCATGGTCAGACCCTTGATGAGGTCGATGGCGCGCTGCAGCCCGCGCGCGTCGGCCGAGGCGATCGACACCGTGCCGGCGTCGTCCACGTCGATCTGCGCGCCGGTCTGCTCCACGATCGCCCGGATGGTCTTGCCCCCCGGTCCGATGATGTCGCGGATCTTGTCCGGCTTGATCGTGATCTGGACGATGCGCGGGGCGTTCGCGTTCAGCTCGTCGCGCGGCGCCTCGAGCGCCTCGGCCATGCGGTCGAGGATGTGCATCCGCCCCGCCCGGGCCTGCTCCAGCGCCTCCTCCAGGATGTTGCGCGCCAGGCCCTTCAGCTTGATGTCCATCTGCAGGGCGCAGATGCCGTGGCGGGTGCCGGTCACCTTGAAGTCCATGTCGCCGAGGTGATCCTCGTCGCCCAGGATGTCCGACAGGATGAGGTAGCGGTCGCCGTCCTTCATCAGACCCATGGCGATGCCGGCCACCGGCGACTTGATCGGCACGCCGGCGTCCATGAGCGCGAGCGACGCGCCGCACACGCTGGCCATCGACGACGACCCGTTCGACTCGAGGATCTCCGACACCACGCGCAGCGTGTAGGGGAAGTCCTCGCGCGCCGGCAGCACCTGCTCGATCGAGCGCATCGCCAGGTGACCGTGACCGACCTCGCGGCGCGAGGTCGAGCGGACCATCTTGACCTCGCCGGTCGAGAACGGGGGGAAGTTGTAGTGCAGGAGGAACGGCTTCTTCTTCTCGCCGAGCAGGGTGTCGAGCCGCTGCTCGTCGTAGCGGGTGCCGAGCGTGGCGGCGACCAGCGCCTGGGTCTCGCCGCGGGTGAACAGCGCCGAGCCGTGCACGCGCGGAAGCACGCCGACCTCGCACGAGATCGCCCGGATCTCGTCGCCGCGGCGGCCGTCGATGCGCGTGCGAGTCTCGAGGGTGTGGGTGCGGGCGAACTCCTTCTTGACCGACCCGACCGCCTCGTTGACTTCCTTGTCGCGGCCGAAGTAGGGCCCGCCCTCGGCGCACAGCTCCACCACCACCTCGGCCCCGACCGCGTCGAGCCCGGCGTAGCGGGCGTGCTTCTCGCGGATCGCCATCGCCGCCTGGATGCGGCCCCAGGCCATCTCCTTGACCCGCTGGGCCAGCGCGGTGTCCTTGACCGGCGGGGTGTACGAGCGCTTGACCTTGCCGGCCGCCGCGCGGAGCTTCTCTTGTAGATCGAGCAGCGGCTGCACCGCCTCGTGGGCGAACAGCAGCGCGTCGACCACGACCGACTCGGCGATCTCGGTCATCTCGCCCTCGACCATCACGATCGCGTCGCGGGTGGCGGCGACGATGATGTCCATCTCGCTGTCCTCGCGCTCGGCGAAGGTCGGGAACGCGATGAACTCGCCGCGCACGCGGCCGATGCGGATGCCGGCGAACGGCCCGTCCCAGACCAGGTCGCTCAGGTGGAGCGCGGCGGACGCGCCGGTCATGGCCAGGACGTCGGCGGCGTTCTCCTTGTCGAACGACACCACGTTGGCGATGAGCTGGGTGTCGATGCGCCAGGCCTTGGGGAAGAGCGGGCGGGACGGCCGGTCCATGAGGCGGGCGACCAGGATCTCCGACTCGGCCGGACGGCCCTCGCGGCGGAAGTAGCTGCCCGGGATGCGCCCGGCGGCGTAGAACTTCTCCTGGTACTCACAGGTGAGGGGCAGGAAGTCCATGCCCTCGCGCGGCCCTCGCGAGCCCCCCGCGGTGACCAGGACCATCGTGTCGCCCAGCCGGATGACCACCGAGCCGGCGGCCTGCTTGGCCCACTTGCCGGTCTCGATCGAGATCTCCCTGCCGCCGACCACGACGGACTCTCTCACGTAGCTGACGTGACCCATTTTCGTCCTCGAGTGGCCTCGAGTGCCCGTGGTCTGGTCCCTCGATCCTGAGCACGCCCACCCGCGGAGGCCGTGCCCACGACAGAAAGATCAAATCCACCTGCACCGAGAACCGGAAATGCGGGCAGGCACCGACCGCCAGGCTGGCGGCGGAGCCTGCTCCGCGAGTTGCTGATCGCTGGAAACCAGGTCCTACTTGCGCAGGCCAAGCTGCTCGATCAACGACCTGTAGCGCTCGAAGTCCTTGCGCTTGAGGTAGTCGAGCAGGCTGCGGCGAAGGCCGACCATGCGGAGAAGGCCGCGCCGCGAGTGGTGATCCTTGGCGTGGGTCTTGAGGTGTTCGGTGAGATGAGAGACGCGCTCGGACAGAAGAGCGACCTGCACCTCGGGGGAGCCAGTGTCGCTCTCGTGCTGTCGATGCTTCTCGATCGTCTCGCGCTTGCGTACGGTGGAAACAGGCATTCCAGAAACCTCGAATTCCTCGTTTTCGCTGTTCTTTTGTCGGGCAGGAGAGTGAAGGAGAAAATCTCCCACGTCAAGGGGCGGAACCTTCTGCCGGGCGCAGAAGGACGCGACGGTAGTGGATCTTCAGCCCTTCCACCTCGACCAGCGCCAGAAGATGGCCGTCCGGCGCGATGAGGCAGGCGGGCCCGGTCGGGGCCGGATCGCCGCTCAGGTCCTGCCATAACAGTGGCTTACCCACCTCGACGGCGCGGTTCTGGGCGGCCGAGAGCGCCACGCGCGGCAGGTGGGCCAGGGCCTCGGCGGGGCTGACCAGGGCGCCAGGGGCGGCGACCCGATCGGGGCTCACCTGGTCGAGCGGGATCGCGCGATCGAGGCTGAACAGGCCGGAGCGCGTCCGGCGGAGCGCAGTCAGGTGGGCGCCGCAGCCGAGCGCCTCGCCCAGGTCGGCGGCCAGGGTGCGCACGTAAGTCCCCTTGGAGCAGTCGACCGCGAAGCGCGCGAGCGGCGGGGCGAACGAGAGGAGATCGAAGCGGCGGATGTCGACCGGGCGCGGCGCGCGCTCGACCTCCTGCCCGGCCCGGGCCAGCTCGTGCAGGCGGCGGCCGCCCTGCCGCACCGCCGAGTACATGGGCGGGACCTGCTCGATCGCGCCGAGGAAGCGGCTCATCGCGGCGACCAGCGCGGCGCGATCGACCGCGGCGGCCTCGGCCAGGCGCTCGCGAACCACCTTGCCCTCGGCGTCGAGCGTGTCGGTCTCGCGGCCGAGCTCGAGCTCGCCGTCGTAGGCCTTGTCGTCGGACAGGAGCAGGCCGGCGATCTTGGTCGCCTCGCCGACGCAGACCAGGAGCACGCCGGTGGCCATCGGGTCGAGGGTCCCGGCGTGGCCGGCCCGGCGCGCGCCCAGCCGGCGCGCGACCTCGGCGACCGCGGCGTGCGAGGTGATGCCGGCCGGCTTGTCGACGACCAGCACGCCGGACGCCGCGTGCGCCGACGACGCGATCATGGTGCGAGCGAGTCGATCCACTCGCCGACCGCGGCCATGCCGTTGCCGTCCGGCTCCTCGGTGGAGAGCGGCGGCATCGGCACGTTGCTGTCGTTGGTCGGATCGCGCTGACCCATGCGGAAGTAGGCGGCGCTGGCCGAGCGGTCGCCCGGCTCGATGACCGAGGGGTAGCCCGGGATCTGGATCTGCGGCGCGACGCCGACCGCGGTGCGGAAGGCCGCGGTGTCCTCGACGGTGGCGAGCGAGTCGACGTCGAGGCGCCAGATGAGGGGGGTCTTCTGCTGCACGTCGGAGCTCTCGTTGTGGCACGGGCCGCAGTTGCCGTGCAGGTAGCCGAGCGCGGCCTGCGCGGTGGGGTCGCCCGGCAACGGAAGCAGCGGGGCCTCGCGCCCGGCCGGCGGGTTGCTGAGGCGCCCGGTCGCGGCCAGCGAGGCCAGGTTGATCTCCCCCTCCGCGTGATCGAGCTGGAGCGCGGCGAAGCCGAGCGCGAACCCGGGCGAGCGCTCGTGGCAGGTCTTGCAGTCGGTGGCGCGCGGGATGTCGTGCGGGGTGCCGCGCGCGTCCTCGACGCCGTTCGGCGCGGCGATCGCCTCGGTGCCGTCGGCGTTCCACGCGAACGACATCGCGAACCAGTCGTCGTCGGTCAGCCCTTGCTTCCAGAGGAGCCGGGTCTCGACCCGGACCCCGTCGCGGGTGAACTCCTTCCACAGCTTGGTGCCGGGCGGCAGGTGCCAGAAGTCCATGTCGCTGGTGTCGATCATCACGTACGGGAGATAGACGAAGCGGCGCTTCTCGGCCCCGTCGGCCCACAGCGGGTAGTTGACGGTGTACTCGACCACGCCGGGGGCGAGGGTTTCGTTGACCGGATCGGAGTAGAGGCCGGTCTCGGCCAGGGTCATCGGCGCGAACGACGCGTCGACCAGCGACGCGTCGGGCAGCGAAGCATCGAGGGTGGCCGGCCTGGCGTCGGTGGGACCGCCATCCAGCGCCGCGTCGTCGGCACCGCCGCACGCGGCCAGCAAGGAGAGAGAGAGAACGGCTCGTCGCATCGGTTCGATGTTAAACCGCGTCGGGCCGCCGACGACCAGACCAAGCGACGGCAAGCGCGTCCGGGTCCGCCGTGCGTTGTTCGCGTGGCCGGGCTGACGCCGGGATCTCGGCGGGTCGCCTCGCCACGCCGCCTCGCCGCGCTGCGGCGCGCAGGGCTCCACCCGCCGCGCTCAGCTGGCCGCCGCGATCGCCACGCCGGCGGCGCTGAGGGCGCTGGCCAGCGCCGCCTCGACGGTGGCGCGCGCCGAGGGCAGGTCACCGGTCAAGGTGCATCCAGCCGCGCCGCGGTGACCACCTCCGCCCAGAGCGAGGCACACCGCGCCTGCGTCGATGAGGTGTCCCTTGGAGCGGATCGACACGCGCACGCCGCCGCGCTTGGCCGGCGTGATCAGCACGCCGCACTCGACCCCGCGGATCGACCGCGCGTGGTTGACCATGCCCTCGGTGTCGTCCCACGCGGCGCCGGCGCCCTTCACCATCTCCTCGGTGATGGTCATGAACACCACGTGCCCGCCCAGGCGCGGCTCGAGGGTGGACAGCGCCGCGGCGAGCAGCCGGCAGCGGGCCAGGGTCCCCTGCTCCGACAGCCGCTCGCTGACCGCCCACGGGCCCACCCCGTGCCGCTCGACCAGGTCCGCGGCGAGGCGGAGCGCCTCCGCGTTGGTGTTGGCGTAGCGGAAGGAGCCGGTGTCGGTGAACAGCGACACGTACAGGGCCAGCGCGGCGTCGGCGGTGACCGGCCAGCCGAGCCGGTGGGCCAGGCGATTCACCATCACCCCGACGCTGGAGGCATCCGGATCGCAGTAGAAGACGTCGCCGAACGGCCGCCCGCTGGCGTGGTGGTCGATGACCAGGACCTTGCCGGTCACCTCCGGGCCGGGAAAGCTGGGCCCGAGCAGGCGCGGATCGCCGCAGTCCATGACCACCGTCGCGTCGAACCGCGAGGCGCGCGGCAGGCGATGAATGAGCGTCTTGCAGAGCGGCATCCACTTGAGGTGGCGCGGGACCAGGTCCGGGTTGTACAGGGTGACCTGGGCCGGGCGCTGCCTCAGCATCGAGGCCATCGCGACCATCGAGCCGACCGCGTCGCCGTCGGGACCGAGGTGGCAGGTGATGAGCACCTTTTCGGCCGAGGCCAGGATCTCGGCCGCGCGCTCCAGCTCGCTCGTCACGGCGGCCGGCTCGGCGGCCGCGTCGGCTCCCTCGCCGCCGGCGCCCGCCCGTTGCTCGCTCATTCGCGCCGTCTCCGCTCGAGGTCGTCCGGCCGGTCGCCCTGGTCGTCGCCGCCCATCGCGTCCTCGTCGTCGACCTCGTGCTCGACCGCGCCCTCCACGTCGCCGATCCCGGCGACCTCGTCGGCTCCCTCGATCTCGTCGACCCCGCCGACCTCGTCGATCGCGCTGGTCACCTCGATGACGCCGTCGTCCGCCGGGCCGGGCAGGTCCTCGTCGTCGTCGCGCCCGCTCTCCACCCGCCGGACCTCGTCGTCGCGCACGATGTCGCGCAGCCGCGATGCCATCGCCTGGCTCTTGTCGTGGTGGAAGCGCAGGTCCGGGGCGATCCGCAGGCGCAGCCGGCGCGCGAGCGGCCCGCGCAGGAACGCGGCCGCCTTCTGGAGACCCTTCATCACCGCATCCGGCTGGCCGGCCAGGATCGACACGCCGACCTCGGCCACGCTGAGGTCGCGGTTGACCTCGACGTGGCTGACCGTGACCAGCCCGGCCCGGACCCGCGGATCCTTCACCTCGCGCGCGACCAGGTCGGCCAGCTCGATCTTGATCGCCTCGGCCACCCGCGACGCCCGGTTGCGGTCAGCGCCCGCCATCGAGCCCCTCCTCGCCGCCGAAGCGCATCGTGTCGCGGTCGACCGAGATGAGCTGGGCCTCGCCCTCGACCAGGCTCTGGATGGCGCGCAGCACCTCGTCAGCCAGCTGCCCCACCTTCTGTCCGTCGCTGCCCACCACCGCGTAACCGAGCACCGCTCGCTGCCAGGTGTCCTGCCCACCCACCTCCGCCACGTGCAGCTTGAAGCGTGCCGCCATCCGGTCGACGACCTTGCGGACCACGGCGCGCTTCTCCTTCAGCGAGTGGGAGTGCGGGATGTAGAGGGACAGCCGGGCGAGGGCCACGATCACAGCGTGGCGGCCTCCTCGATGATCTCGTAGGCCTCGATGATGTCGCCGACCTTGATGTCGCCGAAGCCATCGACCAGGAGGCCGCACTCGAAGCCTTCCTTGACCTCACTGGCCTCGTCCTTGAAGCGGCGCAGGTTGCCGACCTTGCCCTGGTAGACCTGCACCGAGTCGCGGATGACGCGGACCAGCGACTTCCGGGTGACCTTGCCGGAGGTGACCATGCAGCCGGCCACCACGCCGCGCTTCGGGATGGAGAAGGTGTCGCGCACCTCGAGCCGTCCCATCTCGCGCTCGCGCTTGATCGGCGCCAGCAGCCCGGCCATCGCCGCCCTGACCTCGTCGAGCGCCTCGTAGATGATGTCGTACAGCTTGATCTCGACGCCTTCCTGCTCGGCCAGCTTGGCCGACTTGCCGGCCGGCCGGACGTGGAAGCCGACGATGATGGCGCCGCCCGCCTTGGCCAGGTTGACGTCCGACTCGGTGATGCCGCCGACGCCGGCCGAGATGACGTTGACCGTCACCTTCTCGGTGGACTGCTTGTTGAGCGCGTCCTTCAGCGCCTCGGCCGAGCCGGCCACGTCGGCCTTGAGCACGACCTTCAGCTCCTTGGCCGCCCCCTCGTGGATCCGCTCCATGAGGTTCTCGAGCGAGAGCTTGCCGGTCGTGGCCAGCTCCTTCTTGCGCTTGGCCTGGCGGCGGTGCTCGACCACCGTCTTGGCCATCTTCTCGTCCGGGGCGACGTTGAACACCTCGCCCGCGTCCGGCACGCCGTCGATGCCGAGCAGCTCGACCGGGGTGGACGGACCCGCCTCGGTCACCGCCTCGCCGGTGTCGTCGAGCATCGCGCGGACCCGGCCCATGTACTCGCCGACCACGACGTTGTCGCCGACCCGCAGGATGCCCTCCTGGACCAGCACGGTCGCCATCGGGCCGCGCGCGCGGTCGAGCTTCGACTCGATGACCACGCCCAGGGCCGGCTTCTTGCGGTTGGCCTTGAGGTCGAGCAGCTCGGCCTGCAGCGAGATCGACTCGAGCAGCTTGTCGACCCCGTCGCCCTTGAGCGCCGAGACGTCGATGTACATCGTGTCGCCTCCCCACTCCTCGGGGATGAGGCCGTGGTCGGCCAGCTGCTTGCGGACGCGCTCCGGCTGGGCATCGGGCAGGTCGCTCTTGTTGACCGCCACGATGATCGGAACCTTGGCTTCCTTGGCGTGCGCCAGCGCCTCGAGCGTCTGCGGCATCACGCCGTCGTTGGCCGCCACCACCAGGATGACCAGGTCGGTCGCCTGGGCCCCGCGAGCGCGCATCTCGGTGAACGCGGCGTGGCCCGGGGTGTCGATGAAGACGATCTCGCCGTGGCCGGTGCCCGGGTCGACCCGGTACGCGCCGATGTGCTGGGTGATGCCGCCGGCCTCGCCCGCGGCCACCCTCGCCTTGCGGATGTAGTCGAGCAGCGAGGTCTTGCCGTGATCGACGTGGCCCATGACGGTGACCACCGGCGAGCGCGACTCGAGATCCTCCTCGGTGTCCGGCGCGGTCTCGAACGCCTTGTCCTCCTTGAAGGCGACGTTCTGGACCTCGTAGCCGAACTCGTTGGCGATGATCTGGGCGGTGTCGAAGTCGACCGAGGCGTTGATGTTGACGCCGGTCATGCCCATGCCCCAGAGCTTCTTCAGCAGCTCCGCCGCCTTGATGCCCATGTTCTTGGCCATGTCGGCCACCGCGACGGTGTCCTCGATGCGGATGATGCGCTTGTGCTCGGCGGGCGTCGTGATGAGGGTCTGCTTGCCCCCCTTCTTCGGCATCTTCTTGCGGATGTCACGCGATCCGCGCCGCCCGCGCTCCTGCTGCTGGGCGTAGAGCCCGCGCACCTGGCCCTGGCCCGGCATCTGCCGCCCGCTCGGCCCGCGCTCGGTGATCTTGATGCGGGTCATCGGCAGGCTGATGATCGAGCCGACCTCGGGCCTGCCGTCCTCGCGCGGCGCGGCCGGGGTGGTGACCTCGGCCGCCTTCTTGGCCTGCCGCTCTCGCTCGCGCTCGGCCGCCTGGGAGCGAGCTCGCTCCAGCTCGGCCTCGAAGCGCGAGCGCGCGTCGCCGACCAGATCCTCGGTCCGCCGCCGTCCCTCGCCGGCTCCGGCGGGGCCGCGGCTGTCGGCCGGGCGCACCACCTCGGTGCGGGTCTGCATCGGCGGTGGCTCCACCGCGCGCGAGCCGCGCTCGGGGGCGGGCGTCATGATCCGCTCGACCGGCCGGGTGCGGCCCGGCATGTCGACGATCTTGGGGCCCTGGATGACGTGAGCGCCGCCCTGGGCGCTCCCCGCGTACGCCGGAGTCCCTGCCGCCGGCGCGGGCGCGCGCGGCGTGGGCGCCGCCGGCGTGACCGCCTGCTGCTCGACCGCGGGTGCGGCCGGCTCGGGCGAACGCGGGGCGACCGGGGTCGGCGCGATGGGCGCCGCCTGGGACTGCGCGGCCGGACGGTGCTCGGCCTCCACTTCGACCTCCACTTGATCCTCTCGGGCCTGGCGAGCCTCTGTGGCTTCGACCCGCTCCGGTGCGGGTGCCGCCGGCGTCTCGACCCGCGGGTCGGCCGGCTCCTCGTTGCGCTCGGCCCGCTCGGCGCTGCGCTCGGCTGGCCGGACGGCCGGGGCCGGCGCCTCGGCCGGCACCTCGCGCGCCTCGACCGACGGGGTCGCCGGCGCAGGGCTGCGCGCCTCCATCCGGGGTGGCGCCTCGATCGCCGGCGCGCTCGACACGCGAGACGGCTCGGAGGATCGCTGCACCACGCGCCGCGTGACCGGCGCGGTCACCCGGACCTCGCTGGCCTCGGCCACCCGCTCGCGCGCCGCGTTGCGCCCGGAGCCGTTGCCCTCGCGCGCTGCACCCGGCCCGGGCAGGGCGTCCTCGGCGGTCGCCTTGGTTCGCCGGCGCAGCACGGTGCTGGACAGGCGCTTGGTGACCGTGTTCTCGACCCGCTCGCGCTCGAGCGAGCGCCTGACGCGCGCCACCGCGTCCGGATCGAGGGACGACATGTGATTGTTCACCTCGAGGCCGAGGGCGCGAATCTTCGCGATCAGCTCCTTGTTCGGGAGCCCCACTTCGCGTGCGATTTCGTAGACGCGCATCTCAGCTCCGCTGCTCTTCCCTGCCCCGGTCATCATGGATGAGTCCCTCTGCATTCTCGAGCACAACTGGGGGCCTGATTTGTGCGCGGAACGCACGAGCGAATCCACCCCGCTCCGATGCGCGACGCACGCAGCTCGAAGCTGGATGGATGTAGGTACCCCGACCTGGCAGCCGGCGCGGCGCATCCGCGACGACTCGACCGCCCACGAAAGCCACGCGCAGGAGCGACGCCTGGGGCGATCGCTCCCGGCACCCGACGCAGGTGCGTACCGGCACGTGCGGGCCGCCTGAGCCCATCACCCCTCCCATCCTTCTCCCACCCGCCCGCTCGGCAGCTCCGCCTTGATCTCCGGCTGACGTACCGGCGCCGCGTCGACCGCGGCGATCTCGCCGCCGCCGGCTCCGATCGCCGGCGCCGCCTCGCGCCGCGCCCGCGCCCGCTCTCCCTCGAGGAAGCGGCGCGCACCGTCGATGATGCGACGCGCCGGCTCCACCCCGCCCACGCCCGGCACCTGGGCCAGCTCCTCCGGCTGCCCGCGCGAGATATCGGCCACCGATCGCCAGCCCAGCCGGAAAATCGTCTCGGCCAGATCGTCGCCCACGCCTTCCACCGACGAGATCTGCAGCTTGGCGCGCGCCTCCAGCTCCTGGATCTTGGACTCGGAGTGGATGTCGATGCGCCAGCCGGTCAGCTGGGACGCGAGCCGGACGTTCTGGCCCTTCTTGCCGATCGCCAGCGACAGCTTGTCGTCCGGGACGATCAGCTCCATCCGGTGACCCTCGGCGTCGATGATGACGCGCGACACCTCGGCCGGCGCGATCGCGTTGCACACGAAGCGGGCCGGATCCTGGTCGTAGGGGACGATGTCGATCTTCTCGCCGCGCAGCTCCTGGACCACCGCCTGGACCCGCGAGCCCTTCATGCCGACGCAGGCGCCGACCGGATCCACGTCGCGATCGCGCGACGACACCGCGATCTTGGCGCGAGCGCCCGGCTCGCGCGCACTCGACTCGATGCGGACGATCTTCTCGTAGATCTCCGGGACCTCCATCTCGAACAGCTTCTCGAGCAGGCCCTTGTGCGCGCGCGACAGGATGATCTGCGGGCCGCGCGCGTTGCGATCGATGTCGAGCACGTACGCCTTGATGGTGTCGCCCGAGCGGTACGACTCGCGCGGCACCTGCTCACGGACCGGCAGGATGGCCTCGGCGCGGCCGAGGTCGACGATGATGTTGCCGCGCTCGAACCGGCGCACGATGCCGGTGATGAGCTCGCCCTTGCGGTCCTTGTACTCGTTGTAGACGTTGTCGCGCTCGGCCTCGCGGACCCGCTGGTAGATGACCTGCTTGGCGGTCTGCGCCGCGATGCGGCCGAACTTCTTGTGCGCGTGACGGAGCCCGATGATGTCGCCGAACTGCTCGTCCTGCTCGGAGGCGCGCTCGGCGTCCTCGGCCCGGTAGAAGATCTGGAACAGGAGCTCGTCGCCCAGCTCGGCCTCGAGGCCGTGCGTGGTCGCGTCGGCCGATCCGATCTCGCGGCCCATCTCCGGGTTGGCCTCGACGACGTTCACGATGAGGAACAGATCGACGCAGCCGGTGTCCTCGTTGTACTGCGCCTCCATCTCGCGATTGGCGCCGAACGTCTTCTTGGCCGCGGTCAGGATGGCCTGCTCCAGCGCCTGGACCAGAACGCCGCGGTCGATGTTCTTGTCCTTGCCGACCTGGTCGATGACCATGTTGAGGTTGGGCTGCATGATCTTGATTCCTCGATTCGTCCTTCTGGCTAGCGCCCGGGCTGGCTGCCATCCCCCCCGGCGGTCGGGCGCCGGTTCTGCTTCATGAGCGCGTCCCAGTCGGGGACCAGGCGGGCCGACGCCACGTCGGCGAGCGGCAGCCGGAACTCGGTTTCGTCGATCTCGATCACCACCACCTCGGCGTCGGGGCCGGGTGACGGCTCGAGCGCGCGCAGGATGCCCTTGAAGTTGCGCCTGCCGGCGATTCCGTCGCGCAGGGCGACCTTGGCGATCTCGCCCAGGTAGCGCTGAAAGTGCTCGGCCGTGCGCAGCGGGCGATCGAGCCCGGGTGACGACACCTCGAGGCTGTAGGCGTGGGGGACCGGATCCTCCACGTCGAGCACGGCGCCGAGCTGACGGCTGAGCAGCTCGCAGTCGTCGAAGCTGATGCCGCCCTTGCCGGCGGCGGGCGGCCAGTCCTGCAGCCGGTCGATGTAGACCCGGACGACCCAGCCGGCTGGACTGCTGGCGTACTCGATATCGACGAGCTCGTAGCCGCTGTCGCGGCACACGGGCTCGGCGATCTCGAGGAGGCTCTGGCGGATGTCGGCGGGGGTCTTCAAGCAGCGGTCAGGGGAGCGGCTGGTAAAAGCAGTGAGGCAAAAAATACGAAAGGCGGGCGCGCAAGCCCACCTTTTGAGAGGAAGCTTACCGATTTCGACTTGTTGAGCTACCATGTCCGGACGCGGCGCGCAAGAGGGAGTCGGCTGCGGACGGGGGCGCGATCCGCGGCAGCGCTCGCAGAATCCCGCTCAGTCGCCGGGCGTGAACGGCTTGCGCCGCCCCGGATGGCGCGGCTCCGTGGGTGTCTGCTAAAGCCAGGGGAATGACGACTCCGTCCCCCGAGCGCAAGCCCTTCATCGTGGCAGCCGCCCAGCTCTGCTCCACCAACGACGTCACCGCCAACCTGGCGGTGTGCCGCAAGCTGGCCGCCGACGCGGCGGAGCGCGGGGCCGAGATGTTCGCGCTTCCGGAGTGTTTTGCGTTCATCGGACGGACGCTGGGGGATCGGTTGCCGGTGGCCGAGCGCCTCGACCGACCCGGACCGATCGTCGAGGAAGTGCGCGACATGGCGCGGAAGCACCGGATGTGGGTGGTGGCCGGGGGCATGCCCGAGGTGTCCGGAGTCCCGCAGAAGACCTACAACACCTGCCTGGTGGTCGACCCCGACGGCGAGACGCGAGCGGTGTACCGCAAGATCCACATGTTCGACGTGAAGATCCCCGGGCGGGCCGAGCTCTGCGAATCGTCGTCGACCGCGGCCGGGGACGACGTCGTGGTGGCCCAGACCCCGTTCGCCCGGCTCGGTCTGTCGATCTGCTACGACGTCCGCTTCCCCGAGCTCTACCGGGTGCTGGCGGTGGAGCGGGGCGCCGAGGTCCTGATGGTGCCGGCCGCATTCACCGCCCACACCGGCGCGGCCCACTGGCACACGCTCCTCCGCGCGCGCGCGATCGAGAACCAGTGCTTCGTGGTGGCGGCGGCCCAGCACGGCAAGCACGGCCCGGTGCGCGAGTCCTACGGCCACACGCTGATCATCGATCCGTGGGGCGAGGTGATGGCCGAGGTGCAGGAGGGAGACGGTCTGGCGGTGGCCGAGATCGACCCGGCGGTCCTGACCCGCGTGCGCGAGCAGATGCCGTGTCACAGTCACCGGGTGCTGGGCGCGAGGCCGGAGTGAAAGATGGCGACGAGCCGGTCCCGCGGCTCTCGCGCGGCCGCGGGCTGCGCATGCGCCAGGGCGACCTGGTCCGGATCGGGATGTTCGCCACGCTCCTGGTCTTCGTGGTCCTGATGGGCCGCCCGTGCGCGGACGGCATGGCGAACTTCGTCGGGAGCTTCTCACCGGCGCCCGACGCAGCACCCGCGGCGCAGCCGCCACTCCAGCTCGAGCGGCTGACCGAGGAGGAGATCCGCCGCCGCTTCCCCGGCGACGAGCCTGACGCCGGTCCGGCGACCGAGGCCGCGCCGGCCAAGGCCGCGCCCACATCGCGCTGACCGCGCTCGCCCGGTCCGGACTACTACTGGGGGGCGCGGGCGAGCTCGCGGATGTGGAGCTCGACCGAGCGCCCTCCTCCCCAGGTGGAGATCCCGGCCGAGAACGCGCAGTCGATGGCCGAGCCGGGACCGGGATCGCGATCGCCCAGGCCAAAGGCGATCCCCGCGCGCACCGCCCCGCCCGCTCCTTCCAGCACCAGCTTGAGGTGCGAGCCGTCGCCGACCCGGCGGCTGTCGCGCACGCGCAGGCCGCGCCCGACCAGGACCGGCTGCTCGTTGCCCTTGCCGAACGGGGCCAGGCTGGCCAGCTCGTCGGCCAGCCGCTCGTCGACCTCGCCGAGCTCGACCTCGGCGTCGGCCGAGTGCTCCCCTGCCCCGCCGGCCTCGGCCTGCTCGGCGACCGCCGCGAACAGCGACTCGCGCAGGGCCGGGATCCGATCGGCCGCGACGGTCAGACCCGCGGCCGCCGCGTGGCCGCCGTAGCGGACCAGGTGCGGGGCCGCCCGCTCGAGCGCGCGGTACAGGTTGACGCCGCCGGCGCTGCGGGCCGATCCGCGCCCGATCCCGGTCGCCGCGTCGATCGCGATGACGAAGGCGGGCCGCCGGTACGCATCGACCAGCCGGGCCGCGACGATCCCGACCACGCCGCTCGGCCAGCCGCACCCGGCCACGATCAAGGCGGGCCCATCGGTGCCGCTCTCGCCCAGCGAGGCCAGCGCCTCGGCGGTGACCCGGTCCTGCTCGGCCCGGCGCTCGACGTTGGCCCGCTCGAGCGCCTCGGCCGCGGCCTCTGCCTCGCCTCGATCCTGGGCCAGGAGCAGGGCCAGGGCCGGCTCCGCGTCGCCCAGGCGACCGGGCGCGTTGAGGCGCGGGGCCAGCTTCCACCCGACCACGCGCTCGTCGACCACCTGATCGAGCCCGACCCCGGCGCGCGCCAGCAGCGCGGCCAGCCCGGGCCGGCGACGCTCGGAGAGCCGGCGGAGACCGGCGTGGGTGAGGATGCGGTTCTCGCCCGACAGCGGGACCAGGTCGGCGATCGTCCCGATCGCGACCACGTCGAGCCACTCGCGCAGGTCCGGCTCCGGCCGCGCGCCCCGCCCGGCCGACGCGAAGTAGCCCAGCTCGCGCAGGCGGGTGCGCATGCGCTGCATGACGTAGAACGCGAGGCCGACCGAGGCCATGCCGCGGAACGGGAAGGTGGAGTCGTTGCGGAGTGGGTTGATGAGCGCGAACGCCGGATGGGGCGCGACCTCGCCATCGGCGCCGGGCGCCTGGTCAGGGACCGTGTGGTGATCGATGACGATGACGTCGACGCCGAGGCCAGCGGCCAGGCGGATGGCGGCCACGTCGCTGGTGCCGCAATCGCCGGTAACGACCACCGACACGCCATTGTCGGCGAACCAGCGCGCGTCGGCCTCGCCGAAGCCGTAGCCGGCGTCGCGCCGCGCCACCCGCGCCAGCGCGGAGGCGCCCAGCTGGCGGAGGAACCCGGCGACCAGGGCGGTGGTGGTCACGCCATCGACGTCGTAGTCGCCGAAGCAGCCGATCCGTTCGCCGGCGCAGACCGCGCGGCACAGGCGGTCGACCGCGCGCGACAGGCCGGCCAGCCCGGCCGGGGGGCGGAGCTCGGCCAGACGCGGCTCCAGGTACGAGCGGGCCAGTCCGGGGTCGACGATGCCGCGCCCGGCCAGACAGCGGGCGGTCACCTGCCGGACCCCGAGCGCGGCGGACAGGGCGGAGACGGTGCCCCCGTGCACGTCGCGAATCGTCCAGCTCAGCTTGTCCATCGGGACCAAGCTAGACCCACTCTCTGACAGCGCCGGGCCGGTCGATCGCGATGGGGCCGTGGTCGGCCGTATGCGTTCAGGCATCCGGCGCGATGTCGGCCACCGAGCAGCCTGCGCTCACGAAAAACGCATGCCGCTCGATGTGGCGCCAGGCTCCTGGCTGTGTCGCCGCGGCGGCGTCCGCGTCTCGCGGGCGCCGCCGGTTCAGATGAGGCTCAGGCTCGCCGGTTCAGACGCGCCCGTTCGCCCCGTCGCCGTCGTCCTCGATCGGCTCGTCCGCATCCGCCGAGCGGACCAGGCGCCCCGTCTTCGCCGCGCCCGTGCCGGCCCGCGTGTAGAAGCGGTTGTGAATCCACAGCGCCACCGGCGACGCGATGAAGATCGACGAGTACGTCCCGACCAGCACGCCCACGTTCATCGCAAAGGCGAAGTTGCGGACCAGCCCGGTGCCGAAGATGTTCATCATGAGCGTCGTCACGAACACCGTCAGCGAGGTGAGCAGGCTCCGCGACAGCGTCTCGTTGATCGAGATGTTCATGATGCGGATGAACTTCTTGTCCTTGAGCTTGTGCGTGTTCTCGCGGATCCGGTCGAAGATGATGACCGTGTCGTTCACCGAGTAGCCGATGATCGTGAGGATCGCGGCCACCGTGGTGAGCGAGAACTCCTGCCAGGTGAGCGCGAACGCGCCGATGACGACGATGGCGTCGTGGAGCAAGGCGACCACCGCACCGGGCGCGAACCGGATGTCGAACCGGACGACCAGGTACAGCATGATGAGCAGCATCGCGTAGAACAGCGAGGCGACGCCGTCGTTGCGCAGCTTGTCACCCGCCTTGGCGCCGACGCCGTAGACGTTGATGACCCTGACCTCGACCTCGTCGCCGAGCTCCTTCTGGATGGCGTCGCGGTACTGCCCCTCGATGCCGATCACGGAGAGCTGCGCGTTGTACTCGCCGGTGCCCTCCTCGGCCGCGGTGGCGCGCTGGAGGTCTTCCTTCTCCCAGGGCTTCAGGGTCAAGCCATGCTTGGCCATGAAGTCGCGGGTCGCCTCCCACGAGACGGCCGCCTTGGTCCGGACGTGCAGGTTGTCACCCGACCAGCTCGCCTTGAGCAGCTTGAGCGCGGCGAACTGCTTGACGAAGTCGTCGGTCACACGCTCCTGCTGCTGGGGCGTCAACGCGCCGAAGTGCGGCGTTCGGATGAGGAGCCCCGTGGCCTCGACCTCTCCCTCGGGAGTCTCGACCTTCCAGGTGTAGTCGGAGACGTCGAAGCCCTCGACGCCGGCGTCGCCGAGCGCCTTGCGCACCTTGCCGGAGTCGACCTCGACCGGGCGCTGGCCGCCCTTCTCGTAGAACCCGAGGACGATCTCGGTGCCGCCCTTGAAGTCGGTGCTCCAGTTCATGTAGTCGCCGCGCCACGCCTTGTTCACGAACAAGACGCCGATGCACGCGACGCAGACGATGACTGACAGGGTGAACCAGAGCCTGGCCCGACCCATGAACTCGAAGGTCGACCCGGGCTGGATCAGCTCGCGGTACTTGTCCTTGGCCATGGCGGTCCGCCTAGATCGAGATCGTGTTGGCCGAGCGACGCCGGCCCACGTAGTAGGTGAAGAAGAGACGGGCGCACCAGACCTGCGTGAACAGGGTGGTGAAGATTCCGATCATGAGCATCACGGCGAACCCCTTGATCGGTCCCGAGCCATATTGATAGAGGACGTAGCCCGCGCACAGCGTGGTGACGTGACCGTCGAAGATGGCGGCGAAGCCGCGGTGATAGCCCGCGTCCACCGCTCCCTTCACCGACTTTCCGGCCCGTAACTCCTCGCGTATGCGCTCGTAGATGATGATGTTGGCGTCCACCGCCATGCCGGTCGTCAAGACCAGCGCGGCGATGCCCGGCAGCGTCAGGGTGGCGCCCAGCGCGGCCATGAGCGCGAGCATGAGCAGGATGTTGAGGATCACCGCGACGATCGAGATGATCCCGGAGAAGCGGTAGAAGTAGAGCATCACCAGCATCACGAGCAGGGCGCCCATCATGAACGCCAGCTTGGCCTTGTCGATGGCGTCGCGGCCGAGCAGCGGCCCGACCTCCGACTCCGAATCGACCTTGAGCGGCGCCGGCAAGGACCCCGTCTTCAGCACGTTGACCAGGTCCTGGGCCTCGCGCTGGATCTCGCGGTCGTTGCCGCCGCCCATGGTGATGCTGGAGCGGCCGCCGCCGATCTTGTCCTGGATGACCGGTGCGGAGGACACCTTGTCGTCGAGGATGATGGCCATCTTGCGACCGACGTTCTTGCCGGTCATGTCCTCGAAGCGGTTGGCGCCCCAGCGGTCGAACTCGACCAGGACCTCGGGGCGGCCGGTGGTCTGGTTCCAGTACATGTTGGCGTTGGCGACCGACGATCCGGCCAGCTCGACCGGGCGGCGCAGGTAGTAGGTGCGCCAGCGCGGCTCACCACCGCCGCCTCGCTCGGGGCGCTGCAGCTCGAAGCCCCACACGTGGTCGTCGTCGATGCGAAGCGACGAGCCCGGCGCCGGCTTGCCGGCGGCATCCTTGGGCGCCTTGCCGGCGGCATCCTTGGGCGCCTCGTCGGCCAGCCCCTTGAGGTAGCGCTCGAGCACCTCGCGGCCGGACACCGCGCAGTGGACCTTGCCGCCCACCACCGGCTTGTTCTCGTTGTAGCAGCCGCGCTTGCGCGCCTCGCCGACCGGGAAGAGCTCCTCGCGATCCTTGGCGGTCAGGTACCAGTCCTTGTGGTTCTTGCCGGTGCCCTCGTGCTCCCACGAGTCGATGTCGACCCCGATGTCCTCGGGCACCGTGGTCAGCCGCTCGGACAGGACGTCGGGGTTGGTCTTGCCCGGGTGGTCCTTGACGACCTCCTGGACCGCGCGGTTGTAGACCTTCTCCATGAAGGGGCCGCCGTCCTCGACCATCTTGAACTCGAGCTTGGCGGTCCGCTGGATGATGTCCTTCACCCGACGAGTCGCTTCCGGATCGAGGCCGGGCAGCTCGACGATGATCTGATCGCCCTTGGTGACGACGCTCGGCTCGGCGACCCCGCGCTCGTCGATGCGCTCGCGCACCGTGTGCACCGCCTGCTCGAGGGCCGCCTTCTTCAGGCCCTCGGCGTAGTCGCTGGACACGCGCACGCACACCGCCTTGTCGGCGAGATCGGGCGGGCAATCGCGGTCCACCACCAGTGCGTCCTCGTAGAGACCTGCCATGAGGTCCTCGCGGACGCGCCCCTTCTGCTTGGGGTCCTCGACCAGGACGTTGACCGCGCCGACCGGGCGGATCGGGGTGCTCACCTCGCCCTTGATCTTGGCGTCGGCCAGCTTGGCCTCGAGCTCCCGCTTGATGTCGGAGCCCTTGTCGTCGACCGCCTTCTCGAGGTCGATGCTGTAGATGATGTGCAGGCCGCCCTGCAGGTCGAGACCGAGCTGGATCTTGCGACTGAACACGTTCGCGAACCAGGACGGCAGCTGGCCGGACGGAGCCACCGTCGGCACGAGCATCAAGAGAGACACGACCGTGACGGCGACCAGGAAGAAGGTCCGCCACTTCAAAGAGCGTTCCATGGGGGCTCCGATGGGGATTTGCGCGTGCGCTGACGCCGTGAATCGGCGGCGTCAGGGGCGCGAGAACCGGCCCGAGGGCCGGTTCAGGTCAGGCGGCCTTGGTCTCCGTGGTGCTCGCGCCGGTGACCGGCACTTCCTCGAACCTGCCCTCGACGTGAGTGCGCAGCACGCGGACGCGCACCTTCTCCTGCAGCTCGATGGTGAGGGTGCGGTCGGCGACGCCGGAGATCTTGCCGACCAGACCGCCGCGGGTGATCACCGTGTCGCCCTTCTTGAGCGCCTGCAGCATGGCCTGGTGGGTCTTCTGTCGCTTCATCTGCGGACGGATCAGCAGGAACCAGAAGACGACGAACATGAGCACCATCATGATGAGAGGACTGGCTTGGCCCACGGTGTTCTCCTTGCAGCTCGAGGCTCGCCTCCTCGAGCAGAATCAAAAGTTCAAAAGTCGCGGTGATTTAGCATCGCCGGTGCGCGCGGTCAAGCGCTGGCATCGGTTGTGCTCAGTTCGGCTCGCAGGCCGGCCATGAGCCGCGCATAAAAGGTGAGATTGTGGAGAGTTGCGAGGCGGCTGTAGAGGATCTCGCGCGCCATGAAGAGATGTCGCAGGTAGGCCCGCGACACGGTCGCGCAGGTCTCGCACGGGCAGCTCGGGTCGAGCGGGGCGGTGTCGGAGCGGTGGCGCGCGTTGCTGATGACGACCGGCCCCGTCGAGGTGAACAGGCGCCCGTTGCGCGCGTGGCGGGTCGGCATCACGCAGTCGAACATGTCGACGCCGGCCGCGACCGCGTGGATCAGATCGTCGGGCGTGCCGACACCCATGAGGTAGCGCGGCCGATCGGCGGGCAGCTGGTCGGCGATCTCGTCGAGCAGGCCGTACATGGTCGGGGTCGGCTCGCCGACCGAGAAGCCGCCCAGGGCGTAGCCGTCGAAGCCGTCGAGCCCGACGATCTCGCCCATGTGGCGGCGGCGGCGCGCCGCGTCGGGGCCGCCCTGGACGATGCCGAACAGCGCCTGACCGTCGGGGCGCGGCGCGCGCAGGCAGCGCTCGGCCCAGCGGGTGGTGCGCTCCATCGCCTCCTCGTGCTCGACGGCGCCCGACTCGCCCGGCGGACACTGATCGAACGCCATCGCGATGTCGGAGCGGAGCACGCCCTGGATCTCCATCGAGCGCTCGGGGGTGAGCCGGTGCTGGCTGCCGTCGATGTGGCTGCGGAAGGTGACCCCGTCTTGATCGATCTTGTTGAGGGTGGCGAGGCTGAAGACCTGGAAGCCGCCCGAGTCGGTCAGGATGGCGCGCTTCCAGCCGGAGAAGCGGTGCAGGCCGCCGTGGGCGCCGATGACCTCGAGCCCGGGGCGCAGGAACAGGTGATAGGTGTTGCCGAGGATGACGCGCGCGTCGAGCGGCGGGGCCTCGAGCTCGCCGACCGTCATCGCCTTCACGGTCCCCTGGGTGCCGACCGGCATGAACGCGGGGGTGAGGATGTCGCCGTGCGGGGTGGTGAGGACCCCGGCGCGCGCCTTGCCGCGGCGACCGTCGATGCGGAACGAGAAACCGGGTGTCTTCATGGCGAGGGCTGGCGGGCGAGCAGCATGGCGTCGCCGTAGCTGTAGAAGCGATAGCCGGCGGCGACCGCGTGGCGATAGGCCGCCATCACCCGGGCGTGACCGGCGAACGCGCAGACCAGCACAAGGAGCGTGGACCCGGGCAGGTGGAAGTTGGTGACCAGGTGGTCGACGATCTGGAAGCGGAAGCCGGGGCCGATGAAGAGATCGGTCGAGCCGGGGCCGGGGCGAACCTCGCGCGGGCCGAGCGCGGCGGCCTCGAGCGCGCGCACCGAGGTGGTGCCGATCGCGACCACCGGGCGGCCCGAGCCGACCAGGCGCGCGGTCTCGTCGGGGATGACGTAGCGCTCGCGGTGGAGGCGATGGGCGCGGAGATCGTCGCCGCGCACCGGCGCGAAGGTGCCGAGGCCGACGTGGAGGGTGAGCGGCGCGCGCGTGATGCCACGCGCGTCGAGCGCGGCGAGCAGCTCGGGCGTGAAGTGAAGGCCGGCGGTGGGCGCGGCCACCGCGCCGGGCCGGGCGGCGTAGACCGTCTGGTAGCGGTCGCGGTCGGCCGGCTCGGCGCCGGCGGCGCGCTCGATGTACGGCGGCAGCGGCACGTCGCCGAGGCGCTCGAGGATGGCCAGCGGCGTGGGCGGCGGCGCGCCCGCGCGCGGGTCGAGATCGGCCAGCTCGACCAGCACGGTGCCGTCAGGCCGACGCGGCGAGGCGATGCGGGCGAGCGCGGCCGGCTGGTCGTCGCGGTCGAGCAGCGCGAGCTCGGCGCCGGCGCGGAGGGGCTTGTGCGAGCGCGCGAGCGCGACCCAGGCGGCATCGGGGCGATCCGGATCGGCCGGTTCGAGCAGCAGGAGCTCGACGTTGCCGCCGGTCGGCTTGCGCGCGCGCAGGCGGGCGGGGATGACGCGGGCGTCGTTGACGACCAGCACGGCGCCGTCGGGGACGAGCTCGGCCAGATCGGTGAAGCGGAGGTCGGCGAGGTCACCGAGGTCAGCGCGGTCAGCGAGGTCGGGCGCCGCGGCGGATGTGTTGGGCGCGGCCACCGCGAGCAAGCGCGAGGCGTCTCGTCGATCGGTCGGGTGCTGCGCGATCCGCTCGGGCGGGAGATCGTAGTGGTAGTCGGCGACGCGCCACATCGGGGGACCCGGACTATACTTGTCGCGTGAGTCGTTGCCGGGTCGCGGCGCTGGCGCTCTGGCTCGGGGCGACGTTCCCGGGGGCGGCCGGGCCGGCGCGCTCGTGGGCGGCGGGTCCCGGTCCGGCGGCGTCGCCGACGGCGTCGCCCGCTGCCTCGCCGGTGGCGAGCGTGCGCCAGGACCTCGACCGGGACGGGGCACGCGACGAGCTGCGGGTCGAGCGGGACGGATCGCTGGCGGTGGTGTCGGGGCGGACCGGCCGGGTGCTGGCCTGGAAGCCGATCAGCGGGGCGGCCGGGGCCGGCGCCGAGCGCGGCGAGATCCAGGTGGCGACCGGCGCCGCGGTCGGCGGGCGCGTGGTGATCGTGGCGATCGCGATCGCCCCCGGCGCGGGCGGGCGAGGCGATGCATTGGCCGCCGAGTGGCGGGCCGGCGGGCTGCGCGAGCTGTGGCGCGGCGCGGTCGGACCCCAGGGCGCGGACGGAGAGTCCACTCTATATATAGAGGCGGGCCGGCACGGCCTGCTCCGCTACGCCGGCCGGGCCGGGGTGGCGCGCTGCGACGGCAAGACCGCGCACCTCTACGCCGAGAAGTTCGACTTCGCCGGGGCCGGGCGGTTCCGGGCGGTGGACGAGGTGCCGCGCATCCCGTCCGACGCGCCGGAGCTGGTGGCGAGCCGCGCGGCGCCGGCCGGGGTCGCGGCCGGCGCCCGGCCGCTCGACTTCCGCGTGCTGGCCGCGTCGAGCCAGCTCGGCGCCGGCGCCGGCGACCTGGTCGCGCCGACCGAGATCGACGACCAGGACCCGACCACCGCGTGGGTGGAGGGCCGGGGCGGGTTCGGGCGCGGCGAGTTCGTGACCGCGCGGGCGAGCATGGACGGCGGGATGGTGCGCGCGATCCGGCTGGTGCCCGGGCACGCGGCCAGCGCGCGCAGCTTCGCCGAGTTCAACCGGCTCAAGCGGGTCGGCCTGCTGGTCGGGCGCGATCGCGCGTACCGGGTGGTGTTCGCGAAGGACCCGGCGCGCGGCGGCTCGCCGGCCGATCCGTACTGGATCAAGCTGCCCGAGCCGGTCGCGGCCGACTGCGTGTCGCTGGTGGTGGTCGAGGTCTACGCCGGCCAGGGCGCGCGCGGCGCGGGGCGCACGGCGATCTCCGAGCTGGCGGTGCTGACCGCGATGGACCTGGCACCCGGCGGCGCCGCGGCGGAGCTGGCGCGCGCGGTCGCGGCGGGCGGGCGCGACGGGGAGCAGGCCGCGCGAGTGCTGGCGCGGCTGGGCCCGGGCGCCGAGGCAGCCGTGGTGGCGGAGGCGCGCCGGCCGGGCGCACCGGCAGCGGCGGCGCTGCGGTTGCGCCGCGTCCTGGCCGACCTGCCGGGCGGCGCGGCCGAGCTGGCCCGCGGGCTGGCCGCGGCCCGGCTGCATCCGGCCGACGCCGAGCGGTTCGCGCGGGCGCTGGTCGCGATCGGCGCGCCGTCGGCCGCCGCGCTGGCCGAGGTGGTTGGCGACGAGAAGGCGGACGCGGCGGGGCGGAGCCGGGCGGCGCAGGTGCTGGCCGGGATCGGCGACCAGGCCGCGCTGCGCGCGCTGGCCGGCGCGGCCGGGCGCGGGCCACGCGACCTGCGGCGCGCGGTGGCTCACGCGATCGGCGCGCGCCCGGCCGGCGAGCTCGACCAGGTGGTGGCGCTCGCGCGCGCGGCGGACAAGGACGGTGGGGCGCGAGAAGCGGACCTCTGGCGCGCGGTCGGGCTGATGACGCGAGCGCGAGGCGGCGGCGAGGCGCGCGGGCGGGCGGCCGCGGCGATCGGCCAGCGGCTGACCGGCGCGAGCGGCTACGAGCTGCGCTACCGGTTGATCGAGGCGGCCGGCGGGCTCGATGAGCCGGCGCTGGTCGACGCGGTGGCCGCGGAGCTGGGTCGGCGGCCGCCGGTCGCGGGCTCGCCGGAGGCAGCGAGCGCGGCCGGGGCGACCGCGGGCGGCGCGAAGGCGGCCGGCGCGAGCTCGAAGGCGGCCGGCGCGAGCTCGAAGGCGGCCGGCGCGGGCGGCGCGAACGCGAGCGCGGCCGGCCCGAACGCGGCCGTCACGAGCTCGAAGGCGGGCGGCCCGAACGCGAGCGCGGCCGGCCCGAACGCGAGCGCGGCGAGCGCCGGTACACGCGTCCAGCGCGAGTCTCTCGCCCTCGTGCAGGCGGCGGCGCTCCGGCGGGTCGCGGCGGAGGCGCTGGGTCGGAGTGGCTTGCCGGCGGCGGGGGCGGCGCTGGTGCGGGCGGCTCGCGATCCTGATCCCGGGGTTCGCGAGGCGGCGGTGGAGGCTCTCGGCGAACGGGCTCGCCCCGAGGGTGACGCCGCGCTGACCGGGCAGCTGGCCGGCGATTCGTGGGCGCGGGTGCGGCGCGCGTCGGCGATCGCGCTGGGCACGACGTGCCGGCGCCCGGCCGCGGCTGGCGCGCTTCGCCGGGCGGCGCTGCGCGACGCCGATGTCCAGGTCCGGCGGGCCTCGCTCTCGTCGCTGGTCAACTGTCGCGCGCCCGGCGCGATCCGGTTCCTGCTCGCCATCGCGGCCGATCGGCGGGCGCCCGCCGAGCTCCGCACCCACGCGATGCGGCTCATCGGCGGGTCCGGCGATCGCGCGGCCGCGCGGCCGCTCGCCGCCCTGGCCTCGGCCGAGCTCGAGCGCGCGTTCTCCGACGAGAGCGCGATCACGCCGGCCGCCTCGAGCGTCCACGCGCTGGGCGAGCTCGGCGATCCCGCGGCCACGCCGGTGCTCCTGCACGCGGCCGAGGCGGTCGCCTTTCCCGAGATCCAGGCGGCCGCCGCCACCGCGCTCGGCCGGGTCTGCCCGGCCTCCGCCCTGCCCGTCCTGCGCGAGCTGGCCCGGAGCTCGCAGCATCAGGTCGCGGCTCCCGCGCGCGCCTCGCTCCGGCGCTGTTCTCGACACGACCCTTAGGGCCCCTCGGCGCCCGAAACGAGAGACGCCCCGGGCAGCCTTGCCGCCCGGGGCGCGTTGACTCGGTCAGTCGAGCGAGTTGCTAGTTATGGACCGACCACGTGTTCAGCACACCGGTGTCGCCGAACGCATCCGTGTCGATCATGCAGAGCGTCCAGGTCCCCGCTGCGCTGCCGCTCAGACCCGGCACCGCGCGGTTGGTGAAGCTGAACGCGCCCGAGTTGTTCGGGAACGTCCCGGTCGGGAACGCCGTCACGGTGACGCCGTTGTGGGCCAGGGTGCCGCGGAGGATCGACCGGTACGCGTGGGTGCCGGCGATGTTGAGGCGCGCCTCGGACGCGTTGCCGGTGCCGGACACGGTGAGGTTGGTGCAGGCGCTGCCGTTGTCGACCGTCGGCAGGTTCGGCGTCGCCGAGCCCGACCAGCCGCCGCCGCCGCCGCCGCCCCACGACGCCGACCAGCCGCTCCTCACCACCGACTGATCGCTGGTGAAGGTGATGGCGATGAGCGTGGAGGTGGCCGCCGGAGGCAGCGTGGTGCCGCTGGTCCGGGACAGCTGCGTGCCGGCCGCGTTCTTGATGGTCACGAAGTCGAAGTTCGCCTCGGTGTTGAACGCCGAGAAGGTCAGGGTCGTGGAGGCCCCGCCGGCCGGCTGGATGCAGTACGTGCGGCTGAAGTTGTTCGGGTAGTTGTTCGGGAAGTTCGGCGAGGTGACCGTGCCACTCGCGGTGGTGAAGGTCTGGTCACACTGGACCGGCGGAGTGGTGCCGTCACAGGTCACGCCGACCGCCGTCCACGCGCTGCTGATCGCCGCGATCTCGGCGGGGGTGAAGCCGAGCGAGGTCGCCGCGGCGAGGACACCCTGGCACGCGGAGGTGAAGCCCGAGCCGGTGGTCCAGTGGTTGTCGTTCGCCTCGTACCAGGCCGCGCCCATGCGGCGAACGTTCGCCAGCGGGGCGTTCACCCCGCCGGAGGCGAGGCAGAAGGCCTTGTTCATGACGCCGCTCGAGAAGTGGACGTCGAGGCCCGGAGTGAAGTCGGCGGCGTTGTCGATCGAGGCGCCGTCGGCGGGCGGATCGCACATGAAGCGCAGGGCCGAGTTGCCCTTGAAGATGTCGCGGCCGATGTCGAAGTCGGCGCCCTCGCCCTCGACGAAGAACTCGGTGAGGGTACCGGCGATGTCGGAGAACGACTCGTTGTTGCCGCCCGACTGACCCGAATAGACCAGGTTCGAGTGGAAGGTGGTGAAGCCGTGGCCGATCTCGTGGCCGCCGACGTCGGGATCACCCGAGAGCGGATAGAACGTGCTGGCGCCGTCGCCGTAGGTCATCTGGGTGCCGTCCCAGAACGCGTTCTCGTAGTTGTTGCTGTAGTGGACGCGGCTGATGAGCTTGAAGCCGGCGTCGTTGATCGAGTTGTGGCCGTACCAGTCCTGCATCATGCCGAGCGTCGCCTCGGCGAAGCCGTGCGCGTCGTTGATCGGCGCGTCGCCGATGTTGGCGAGCGGGCCGACCACGGTCGTGCCGGTACCGGTGGTGCCGTGGTTCATGTTGGTGGTGCGCAGGCGGGTCGTGTTCATCTGGAACTGGGTGCCAGACGGCTCGACGTCGAGCTGGTTCACCCAGCTGCGCGTGACCTTCGGGTTGCCGCCCGGGCCGGACGCCTGCGACAGGGTGTGGATGGCGTTGAACCGGAACAGGAGGTCGCCGGTCTTGGCGTCCACGAAGTAGTTCCACAGGCCGGGCTGGATGCCGGCCTGCAGCTCGGTGAAGAACACCACGTGCCAGGCGACCCGCGGGTGGCCGCTCTCGCCCGGGAAGACGACCAGCTCGGCCTGCTCGCGCGAGTAGGCGAGCTGCGAGCCGCGCTTGTCGCGCGTCGCGTAGTCCGCCTTGCCGAGGGCGAGCGCGTCCTGGCTATCGAGCGCCGGCGCGACGTCGAGCTGGCCCAGGTTCTTGACCACGCCGCCCTCGATGCCGAGGAAGTAGTCGTTGGCGCTGTGAACGACGACGTCCGAGCCCCACACCGGGAGGCCCTGGTGGATGTGCTGGAGGCGCACGTGGCGCATCCGGGCAGCGCCCTGGGCCTCGCGGACCCGGAGGACGGCGTAGTCGTCGAGGTCGGACAGGCCGAGCTCGGCGTCATAGTTGCGCACGTAGTCGAGAGCGGCCTGCGAGACCTCCCCGGCGATGCGCGTCGGATCCTTGTCGACGATGCGTACAGCCTCTACCGCCGCGATCGAGCCCTCAGCCACCGGGCCGCCGCTGTCCATCGGATCGTCGGTCGAGCATCCGACCGCGGCCCCCGATGTTGCTGCCAACAGAACCAACTTCCTGCCGAGACTTCGTGCCAGTGCCATCGTGGTAGCTCCCTTCCTGGGTTGCTCCGTCGCTCGACAGTCCGCGCAAGAGTTTCGAAATGCCCTTCGAGCGGGACCTGAATGAGCGGCACGCTAGCACAGCTGGTGGCGGCGGTACCCCTCAGTTGGGACATAAGTTGCTGCTTCCATTCGCCTACATCACGCTCAGTGGCGATCGCGGCCGGCCTCAAATTTGGAGTTTCGACTACCGCATTGCACTCGCAATCAGGAGGGGGGATGTCCCCTCATGTGGGCGTGAGTCGGATGACGCGGGCGGACGCGGGGTGACTCGCGCGCGCCGCCGCCCCGCGTCACCTCCATAGAATGGGAGCTACTTCTTCGGCGAGAGGTACGCGCCCAGCGCGGGTGCCTGCGCCGCGCGCCGCGCGATGCACTGATCCATCCACTCGATCTTCTGCTTCACCCCGAGCGGGCCGACATCCGGGAGCGCGGCCAGCTTGCCCTCGAGGAAGGCCACCACCTCGTCGCGCTGCCCTGCATCGCAGACCGCGGCCAGGAGCGACTGCTGGTAGTCCTCGGGCAGCCGGCGGATCAGATCGTCGGCGTGCTCGCGCACGAACCCGGACAGCGACGCCTGCCGCTCGATCTCGACCGGCGCGGTGCCGAGCAGCTGCACCAGCTCCGGCGGGATCGGATCGACCGCGAGCGCGCGCTCGAGCGCGCGGCGCTGGAGCGCGGGATCCGGCGTCACCGCCAGCGCCTGGTACATCGCGCGCTGGGCCACTCGATCCTGCTCCTCACCGACGCGCGCGAGCAGCGCCGGCCCGATCTCCGGGTTCACGCGCACCGCGGTCTGGAGCACGCTGGTCCACAGCGACTCGGGGACCTTGTCGTGATCGGCGAGCCAGCGGCGGGCCAGCGAGACGGCGCCGGCCCGCGCGCCAGCGTCGCGGCCATCGACCGCGAGCAGCGCCATCAGCTTGCCGCGCATGCGCGCGTCGGCCAGGTCCTCGCGGCGCCGCGGCGTCCAGCCGATCCGCCGGCCGGCCCGGCCCAGGGTGGCGCGGACCAGGCGGGCGAACCCATCCCGCTGGGCCGCGGCCACGAACGGCGACAGCTTCTCGAGCCGCCCGATCGCCAGGTCGACCAGGTATGGATCCTTGCCGCCGCCCAGGCGCGGCAGCAGCGCCAGGACCACGCCCAGCTCGGCCTCACCGCCGTCGACCAGGATGTCGAGGTCGTTGACCACCGCGATCCGCTCCGGCCGCGACAGCTTCGACCAGCCCCGGTCGAGCAGCGCGGTGAGCGGCTCGGCGGCGAGCACGCCGAGGTAGTAGCCGGCCCCGTCGGCGTTGGGCAGCACCCAGGCCGGGCACGTTGCCCCGAGCGCGATCTCGCCGCTCGCCTCGCCGAGCAGCGCGCAGTGGGTGGCCAGGCGGCCGCCCTCGGGGACCTTCACGCAGACCGGCACCTGCCAGCGCGCCTCACCCGCCACCTTGGGCGCGCCGGCCGGCAGGTAGCGGTGCTGCCCGAGGCCGAGCGAGGCGGGGCCGCCGGCCGGGCAGCGCAGCTCCATCGCGATCTCCGGCACGCCGGGCTGATCGAGGAACGTGGCGAACGCGGCGCCGACCCCCGGCTTGCCCGCGGTGCGGTCCAGCGCGGCCAGGAAATCGGCCGCGGTCGCGTTGCGGTCGGCGTGCGCGTGCAGGTACGCCCGCGCCGCCTCGCGGAATCGATCGGGGCCGACCCAGCGCTCGAACATGCCGATCACCGTCGCGCCCTTGCTGTACGTGATGCGATCGAAGGCGGCCTTCATGTCGGTCTCGACCGCGATCGGATGGCGGATCTGGCGCGCGCTGGCCAGGCTGTCGGCGGCGAGCGCGACCGCGCGGCTCGACACCGGCTCGACGAGCCCGTCCATCTCCGGGTGCACCGACGTGATCACCTTGGGCGCCATCCAGGTGGCGAACGCCTCGTTGAGCCAGATGTCGTCCCACCAGGCGGTGGTGACCAGGTCGCCGAACCACTGGTGAGCGAGCTCGTGGGCCACGATGCCGACCTGCCCACGCACCGCCGCGACGCTCTCGCCGGGGCGGATGAGCAGCCAGCGCGGGCCGTAGGTGACGAGCCCGGGGTGCTCCATCGCGCCGCGCTGGGTCCCGGGCACCACCATGTGGTCGAGCTTGTCGTACGCGTACGGGATGCCGGTGTAGTCCTCGAGCGCCGCGAGCACCTTGCCGACCTCGGCGACGGCGGAGGCGGCGTCGCGCGAGCGGCCGCGCGGCACCACGATGCGGGTCGGCACCCCGGTCCGGGTCGCGCCGGCGTCGACCGTCTCGAACGGGCCGACCGCGATCGCGATGAGGTACGAGGGCAGCGGGCGGGTGGCGCGGAAGTGGAAGTGGCGGCGGCCGTCGGGCAGCGTCTCCTCGCGCTCGACCGCGGTGTTGGAGAAGCCCACCATCTTGGCCGGCACGGTCAGGTCGACCTGCCACGGCACCTTGAAGCCGGGCTCGTCGAAGCTCGGGAACACCCGGCGGGCGTCGTCCGGCTCGAAGTGAGTGACCACGTACCAGTCGCCCGCCTCGGTGTACCGACTCATGCCGTTGCTGAGCCCGACGTCCTGCACGCCGGTGTAGTCGAGCACCAGCGTCGACTCGCCGGCCGGGATGGCGCCGGCGAGCGAGAGGAAGCTGCGCCCGCTGGCCGCCGCGGTGAGCGGCGTGTCGGCGCCGCCGCGCCGGAGCACCGCCTTTTCGACGGTGAGCCGGTGCGCGTTCAGCCACAGCCGGTCGGCGGCGCGCTTCACGGTCACATCGATCTCGATGTGACCGCGGAACGAGGTGGCCGACGGATCGACCTCGAGCGAGGCGCGATAGCGGAGCGGAGCGGCGCCGCGGGGCAGGCGCAGCGCGGGCGCGTCTCCGGCCGGCGCGTCGCTCGCGCGGGGCGGGTCGCTCGCGCGCGGCCCGGTGCCCGCGACCCCGGACTCTGGATCTCGGGCCCCGCATGCACTCGCGAGGAGGAGGGCAATGAAGACGGATGACCAGCCAGCTCTCGTGGGCGACATGCGGCCGTTCTTACCGCGTTTCGCCGCGCCCCTGGCGGAATGCCAGCTGTGCGACGAATGGCGACATGGTGAAGCCGATACCGCCGCAACGCAGCGCGGAGGATCGCTACCGGGTGAAACCGAGCCGGACGTAGAAGCGCGCGTACTGGTCGAGGGCGCCGCCGGCCACGCGGGCGTCGCCTGGCTCGGGATCGAGGGCGAAGCCGTAGCGCTCGAGCGCGGCGCCGGCGCGGACGTCGAAGCCCCAGCCGATCGCGGCGGACAGCTCCAGCTCGAGGTCGAGGCCGCGCGCGCTGGCCCGCGGGAAGAAGTCGTCGCTCTCGATCTCGCCGGTCGACAGGACCTGGCGGTAGCCGACCGCGCCGGCGATCGCGTAGCGCGACCAGACCGGCGCCGCCGCGCTCAGCCCGGCGCGCAGGTAGTGGTAGCGCACCGCCGGGAAGTCCGGATCCGGCGCGTCGCCGGCCGATGCGATCGAGAAGGACTGCGAGCCGTAGTCGAGCGCGCCGGCGACGTCGACCCGGGCGATGCGGCGGCGGTACCGACCTCCCAGCGCGTAGCTGCGCGCCTTGCTGGTGTAGCGCGCGCCGGCGAGGTCCTCGGAGTCGAAGCTGGGAACGTGGGTGAAGCGCGCCGCGCCGCCGATGCCGGCCAGGGCGTCGCGCCGGCGGCTGGCCAGCGGGTAGGCCTCGGCGGTGAAGGTGAGCGCCGGCGTGCCGGCCAGGTCGTACTCGTTGAGGGCCTCGAAGAGATCGTCGCGGTAGGAGAAGTGGCGGGCGTAGAGCTCGGCCCCGACCGCGACGCTCAGCCACCGGTCCGCGCCGCCGGGCTCGGTGGCGTCGGCGGTGGATGCGTCGACCTCGGCGGTGGCGTCCGGGGCGGCGGGCGCCGCGGCGACCCGGGTGCGGCGCGATCGCGCGGGGCGCGGCGCTCGCCGCCGCGGAGAGACGGCCGCGCGCACCGGCGGCGCGGCCTCGACCGGGGCCGGCGGCGCGCCAGCCACCGCCGTGCCGATCTCGCCCCAGAGGTCGCGCTCGATGGTCCGCGCGGCAGCGCGCGCCGACGCGGCTCGCACTCGCATGCTGCCGATCACCTCGGCGCCGCGGCGCACGGTCACCTGCACCGTGACCCGCTCGCCGCCGCGCCGGCCCGGGCGCACGCGTCCGTCGATCCGGACCGCGGCCGGCTTCTTTCGCCCCTTCACCACCCGGATGCGGTGCTCGGCGAGGACCCGGGCGATCGCGCGCTCGATCCCGCTCGCCCCGCTGCCGCGGACCCGCACGCGGGCGGTGTCCGCTCCTGGGTCGGCGCGCGCGGCTTCGGGGACCACGAGGACGAGGACGACGACGAAGAAGAGCGCGAGCGCCGCCGGGGCCGCGAACGCCAGGCGGATCGCGACGAGGCCGCGCGCGCGGCGCACTACTCCGCTCCCGCCGCGGCCGGCAGCGCCGCGATCCAGTCAGCGATGCAGGCAGCCTCGCCGGGGCCGAGGCTGCCAACCAGCGGCATGCGGGAGCCGCAGGGCGGCGAGGCGCCGAGCTTGCGCATGATGAGGCTGGCGTCCGGGTCGCCCGGGACCGCCAGCACCTCGCCGTCGCAGTCGGGGGATTCGATCCCGGCGACGCGGCCGGCCACGCCGTCGGAGACGAGGTCGAGCCCGCCGGCGGGCTCGTCGCCCGGGGAATGACAGACCGAGCCGGCGCAGCGCACCGCGAAGACGTCAGTCTCGACGTCGATGCCGTCGGGGCAGGTGGCTGACTCGGTGAAGCGATCCGGGTCCTCGAGGGAGGCCGCGCAGCCGCTGCTGGTGATCAGGAGCGCGGCGAGAAGCGCGGCCAGCGCGCCGAGAACCGCGATGGCGCCGCGCGCCTCTGGATCGCTCATCTGCAAGGGCTGGATCGTAACATCAGGAGGGAGGGTGGCTCCTGGTGGATCGGGTCATCGCTTCGCGCGGCCTCTTGCGCCGCGCGGTCAACGCGACGGGTCGAACCTCGACACGAACCTTCCGTCCACGTCGGTGAAGCGGTACTCGCGGGCCAGATCGGCCACGAACGCGACCGTCCCGCTCCGCCTCATCACCTGCGGGTCGCAGGCCAGCGCCGCCACCGCGCGCCCGGCGTACTCCGGCGTCTCGCTCAGGTCGAAGCGGAACGCCCGCTTCACCTCGTCGGACACCATGTGCATGAGCACCCGCTCGGTGCGCATGAAGCCCGGCATCAGCCCGACCACCGCGACGCCGTGATCGCGAAGCTCCTGAGCCATCGTGCCGACCATCCGATCGATCGACAGGTGGGCCAGGTCCCAGAAGATCTGCCCGCCGTACGGGCGCGCGCCGTCGGCGGTGAGCCCGTCGGTGACGTGCACGATCACCCCGTAGCGCTGCTCCACCATGCGCCGGGCCGCCTCGCTCGAGGCCAGGAGATAGGAGTAGACGCCCGCCTCCATAGTCCGCCGCCACTCCTGATCGAGCGGCTGCTGCCAGAACGGACGTCCCCACCCGTCCAGCTCGACCACCTCGTTGCCGCCCCACACCGCGTTGGCCAGGACGTCGATGCGCCCGTGGGTCCGCTCGACCCGATCGAACAGCCCGGCGACCTGGGCCGGCACGGTCATGTCGAGCTGGAACGGGATGCCCTGCCCGCCCCGCGCGGTCACCTCGCCGGCCACATCCTCGACGGTGCCGGCCGCGCCGTCGGGGGGGCGCGCGCCGCTTCGGCTGGTCCGCCCGGTGACGTACACCGTGGCGCCCGCGTCGCCGAGGGCGAGCGCGATGCCGCGCCCCGCTCCGCGGCTGGAGCCGGTGACCACGGCGACGGCGCCGGACAGAGGCCTCCTCATCACTCGACCCGGCTCCGGGCTCACAGCGATGCCAGCGCCTGGCGCACGGTCGGGTTCTGCGGCTCGAGCTCGAGGGCGCGCTGGAACATCCCCTTGGCCTTGTCCTTCTCTCCCAGCTCCACGTGTACCACGCCGAGCCAGTAGTAGACCTCGGCCTTGCTCATGCCGACAGATGCGTCGACGTTCTGCAGGACCAGCGATCGGTAGACCCGGCGCGCCTTGTCCCACTCGCGCCGATCGACGTGAAGCCGGCCGAGCCCGATCATCGTCTCGACGCTGGTCGGGTCGATCCGGAACGCCTCCTCGTACGCGGCCAGCGCGCGCTCGCCGTCGCCGCTCACCTGGTAGAGGTGACCGAGCCGCTGGCGGTAGCGGGCCACGTCCTTCATGACCCGTCCCTTCTTGGCCTCGGCGGCGAGGCGCTCGTACAGCGGCACCGCCTCGCGCCCGCGCCCTGCCGCCACGTACAGGTCGGCCAGCGGCGACAGCGCGCGCGGGTCGTCGGGCCGGGCCTGCACCACCTCCTCGAGCAGCGGCACCGCCTGGGCCGGCTGACCCAGGCGGTCCTTCCACAGCCCGGCCAGCTCGAGCGCGAGCGCCAGGCGCTCGGCCGGATCGCTCGCCGCCTGGTAGCGCTTGCCGCCCAGCTCGGCGACCAGGGCCCAGTCCTCGCGCCGGCGCGCCACCGCCTCTGCCGCCGCCACCGCCTCGGGGTGGCCCGGCTCCTGGCGCAGCGCCTCCAGGTAGTGAGTCATCGCCGCCTCGTCGGCGTCGGTGCCGTCCGCCTCGGCCTTGCGGCGGGCCGCGTCGCCCAGCCGCACGTGCAGCTCGGCCGCGTCGGCCCCGCGCGGGCCGAGCGCCAGCGCCTTGCCGAGCACCTCGCTCGATCGCTCCCACTCGCCCGCCCCGGCGTAGATGCGGGCCAGCCGGGTCAGAGCCGGCACGGTGTCCGGCCTGCGCTGGAGGATGATCTCGAGCACCTCGCCGGCCGCCTCGGGGTTCTCCAGCTTGCTCTCCCACACGTCGGCCGCCTTGACCAGCGCGCGGACCTCCTCGTCGACCGCGCCGCGCCGCTCCTCCACCTCCGCGCGGCGGCGGTGCAGCTCGACCAGGTCGTGCCAGCGGCGAGCGCCGCCCAGCAGGCGCTCGAGCTCGTCGAACGCCGACATGCTTGCGCCGTCGATGTCGAGGATCCGGTGGAGGTCGTGGATCGCGTCGTCCACCTGGTTGCGCTCCTCGGCCAGGCGGGCCAGGCGGCGCAGCACGTCGACGCGCTCCGGGTCGCTGGTCGACGCCTCCAGGCGCCGGTTCAGCACCTCCTGCACCGCGCCGGCGTCGCCGCGGCGGGTGTGCAGCTCCTCGAGCGCGGCCAGCGCCTCCTGGTCCGACGGGGCCAGGTCGAGCGCCGCCTGCCACGCCTGCGCCGCCTGATCGAGATCGCCGACCTGCACCGCCCACAGGACGGCGATCCTGGCCCGCGCGGCGCGCTCGTCGGTGGCGCCGCCGGCGAAGCGAGCGCTGGTCTCCAGCACCTCGATGAGCTTGTGCCACTCGCGCTCGCGCTCGTAGATGACCGCCAGCCGGGCCAGCGCGCCGGCGTCTCCCTCGTCGAGCTCGAGCACCGCGTGCCACGCCGCCGCCGCGCCGGCGATGTCGCTCAGCTCCTCGCGCAGCTCGGCCACCTCGGCCAGGCACGCCCGCTTCTCGGCCGCGTCGAACGCGAGCGCGCCGCGCCGCCACAGCACGTCGGCCAGGGCGGCGCGATCGCCGCGCTCGCGGTGGATGCGCTCGAGGCTGGCGAGCGCGGTCGGCGACTCCGGGTCGAGCTCGATGACGGCGCGGAAGGTCTTCTCGGCCGCCTCGAGGTCGTGCTCGCGGTCGAGCTGGACCGCGCCCAGCTTGTGCAGCAGCGGCAGCTTCACCGACTGCGACTCGATCGAGTCGACGATACCGCGCAGGCGGGCGGCCACCTCGCTCCACCGCCCGACCGACTCGGCCAGCCGCTCGACCTCGGCCAGCGCGGTCTCCGAGCTGGGGTCCTCGGCCAGCCAGCCGCCGACCGCGTCGAGCGCGCGCATCGGATCGCCGAGCTCGTTCTCGGCCAGCTCGGCGACCCGGGCGTAGATCGCGGCCCGCTCGGTCGACTCCGGGGTCAGCGGCAGCTTGGTGACCAGGAGGTCGGCCAGGCGCCGGTGGTCGTGGTCCGACTCGTACAGCGGCTCCAGCGTCGCGACCACCTCGGCGCGCACACGGTCGTCGCGGACCAGGCGCTCCAGCGCGGCGCGCGCCGGTGGGTGGCCCGGATCCCGCTCCAGCACCTCGCGGTAGGCGCGCACCGCGCCCTCCACGTCGCCGAGCCGCTCCTGGCGCACGTCGCCCAGGCGGAACAGGATCTCGGCCTGCTTGGCCTCGTCCAGCCAGGCGTCGGCCTGGCGCGACAGGATCTCGGCCAGCTCGGCGTGGCGCGCGGCCATCTCGTAGATGCGGGCCAGCGCGTCGAGGGTGTCGCGCTCGTCGCTGGCCGCGGCCAGCGCGCGCCGGTAGCGATCGGCGGCGCGGTCGAGGTCGCCGAGCGCCTCCTCGTGGACCCGGGCCAGCTTGCTGGCGTACAGGAACTCGGTCTCCGGCAGGGCCGCGTCGGCCAGCATCGCGTCGTAGAGATCGATGAGGTCGTCCCACGAGCCGCGCGCCGCGGCCAGGCGCTCGAGCTGGGCCTGGACCGCCTCGTCCTCGGGCGATTCGCGCAGCGCGCGCGCCCACACCCGGAACGCCTCGTCCGGGTCGCGGCGATCGCGCTCGTGCAGCCCGGCCAGCGCGGCCAGCTGGGCGGCGCGCTGATCGCGGTCGAGCACCTGCACGGCCAGGCGCCGCTCGGCCAGCTCGGCCATGAGGTCGTGCGCGCCCTCGCCCCGGTAGAGCTCCTCGAGCACCGCGGCGGCGGCCATCAGGGTCTCCTCGTCGCGGGTCATCGCGTCGAGGGTGGCGCGCGCGCCGGCGTGGCGCGGCGCCTCGGCCAGGAGCGAGCGCAGCCGCTCGATCGCCGCGTCCGGCTCGAGCAGCTTTTCGGCGGTGACCAGCGCGACGCGGTGCAGGAGATCGACCCGCGCGTCACCGCCATGGGCGGCGCGGCGGTCGAGCACCTCGACCAGGTCGGGCCACGCCTCCTCCTGCTGGTACAGGCGGTCGAGCGCGGCCAGCGCCTCCTGGTCGTCCGCATCGCCGGCCAGGACCGCGCGCATGTGATTGATCGCCTCGAACGACTCGCCCAGCTCGCGCTCGTGCACCTGCGCGGCGGCGAAGTGGAGCGGACGGGCGTCGGCCTCGCCGCCGGCCAGCTCGATCTTGCGGGCCAGGATCCCGGCCAGCTCGCGCGGCTCGCCGACCGCCCGGTAGAGCCGCTCGAGCGCGTCGAGCGCGCGCGGATCGGTGTCCTCCATCGAGAGGACCGAGCGCCAGGCGGTGATCGCCTCGCGCGGCCGCTCGAGCGCGCGCTCGTGCAGCGTGGCGACTCGCTCGAGCAGATCGCGGCGCGCGGCCGGCTGGTCGGCCAGCTCGGCCCGCCGCGCCACCACCTCGACCAGCTCGGCGCTGCGCTCCTCCGCCTCGAGCAGGCGGTCGAGCGCGACCAGCGCGTCCGGATCGTCCTCGCGCGCCTGCAGCAGCCGGCGCAGCGCCGCGACCGCGGCCGGCCGGTCGGCGCGCCGCTCCTCGTGGATGGCGGCGATCCGGCGCAGGGTGCGCGCCACCCGGTCGAGGTCGTACTCGTCGGCGATGCCGCGCTCGAGGGTCGGCACCAGCTGGTCCCACGCCTCCAGCCGGGCGGCCAGCGCGAACAGGGTCTCGAACACCTCGTCGTCGCCGGTGTCCTCGCGCCACGCGCGCGACAGCGCGTCGAGGGCGAGGCCGAGATCGCCGCCGCGGCTCTCGTGCAGCTCGGCGATCTCGCGGAGCATCGCCACCCGGCGCGGGGCCTCGTCGGCGTACTCCAGCTGGGCGCCGAGGATGACGATGAGCTTCCGCCACCAGTCGTTCGATCGATAGATCGGCTCCAGGATGCCGGCGATGCGCTGCTTGTGCTTCTCGTCGACCACCAGGCGCTCGAGCGCGCCCAGCGCGGCCGGATCGGTCTGCACCTCCAGCACCTTCTCGTACTGGTCGATGGCGCCCTGGGTGTCGGTCAGGCGCTGCTCGAGCAGCTCGGCCAGGCGCAGCCGCAGGCGGATCGCCGCCCGCGGATCGCTGGTCCGCTCGATGCGTCCGACCAGGAGCTCGGCCAGCTCGAGCCACTGCTTCTGGACCTGGAACAGCCGCTCCAGCTCGTCGAGGGCCGGGGCGTGGTCCGGATCGATCTCGAGGGCGGCGCGGTGGGCCTCGGCCGCGCGGGCCAGGTCGTTCAGCCGCTCCTCGTGGATCTGCGCCATCCGGTGGTAGAGATCCAGCCGCCCGCCCGCCTCGGCGGACGCCTCGACCGCCTCCTCGTACGTCTCGATGAGCGCGTACCAGCGCTGGGCGCGGATCAGCATCGCCTCCAGGCGCGAGAAGGTCTCGACGTCGCCCGGGCTGGCCTGCAACACCCGCCGGTAGGCGGCCTGGGCCCGCTCCACCTCGCCCAGCCGCCGCTCGCACAGCTCGGCCAGAGCCAGCGCCACCTCGCGCACCACCGGGCCCTCGCCCGGCTGATCGTCGAGCAGCTCCTCGTACAGGTTGGCCAGGCTGGACCAGCCGTCGAGCACGCCGGCCAGGCGGACCAGCTGCGAGCGCAGGCCCGGCTCGCCCGGGTTCTCGCGCAGGAGCCGGCCGTACCAGCGGAACGCACCCTCCAGGTCCTCGAGCTGATCCTCGTGCAGGCGCGCGATGTAGCGCTCGAGCTGGACCCGCTCCTCGGGGGCGCTGGCCGCCTCCAGCTTGATCTCGTAGATGCGGACCAGGCGCGGCCAGTCCTGCCGGGCCACGTAGATCGGCTCCAGCACCTCGGCCGCGGCGATCCGCGTGCCGGCGTCGTCGAGGTAGCGCTCGAGCGCGTCGCGCGCGCCGTCGTGGCCGGGGTCGCCGCCCAGCGCGGCGCTGTAGTTCTCGACCGCGCGCTCCGGGTCGTGGAGCTGGTTCTCGCACAGCTGGCCGAGCCGGTAGCGCAGCCTCACCGCCTCGTCGACGCTGAAGGCGAAGCCGAGCCGCCGCTCGACCAGGTCGGTCAGGTCGTGCCAGCGCTCGCCCTGCTGATAGAGGAGCTCGAGCGCCTCGGCCGCGCGGCTCGAGTCGGGCAGGAGCTCGATGACCTGCTCCCACGCGACGATGGCGTCGACCGGGCGGCCGAGCTGGTGCTGGCACAGCGACGCGGCGTCGGCCAGCGCCTCGGCGCGCGCCTCCAGGTCGTCGCCGGCCAGGTCGGCCTTGCGGACCAGGACGTCGTGGAGCGCCTCGTGCTCGCCGGCGTCGCGGTAGATGCCCTCGAGCGCGCCGAGCGCGCGGCGGTCGTCCGGCTGGCCCTCCAGCACCATCTGGTAGTACTTGCGGGCCAGCGCGGCGTCGTGGCGCACGCCGCGGGCGAGGTCGGCGATGTCGAGGTGCAGCCGGCGCTGCAGCTCGGCGTCGAACACGTCGGGCGCGATGAGCTGGTAGACCTCGATGAGGTCCTCCAGGCGCCCCTCCTCGGCCGCCACTCGCTCGAGCTCACGCAGGATCTCGGCCAGCTCCGGCTCGGACACCGCGGCGATCGCCGCGTCCTTGTAGGCGGCCAGCGCGCCCGGCCGGTCGCGCAGCGACTTCTCGCGCAGCTCGGCCACCCGGCGCAGGTGGCGCAGGCGCGCGCGCGGATCGCCGATCGCGTCGGCCACCCGCAGGAGCAGATCGGCCAGGCGGGCGTGGTCGCCGCTCTTCTCGTACAGCGGCATGAGCACGTCGGCGGCGCGCAGGCGCAGCTCGGGGTCGTCGAGCATCGCCTGCACCCGGGCGAGCGCGCCGGCGTTGCCCGGGTCCTGGGTCAGCACCTCGGCGTAGTACTCGAGCGCCTCGGTGTCGCGGCCGAGGTGGCGGTGGAGCAGCTCGCCCAGCTCGTAGACCAGCGCCGGCCGCTCGTCCGGCCGGGCCACCGCCAGGCGCCGCTCGATCACCTCGAGCAGATCGGCGTGGCGATCGCCGGCCCGGTACATGCGGGCCAGCTCGTCGAGCGCGCCGACGTCCTGCGGCATGAAGTCGAGCACCTCGAGCCACGCGCCGATCCCCTCGCCCGGGCTGCCCAGGTCGCGCTCGTACAGGCGCGCCATCCGCTCGAGGTGGAGGCGCTTGTTGCCGGCGTCGGAGGCGAGCTCGACCCGGCGGCGCAGGATGTCGGCCAGGTCGCGCAGCTCGCCCTCGGCCAGGAGCAGGCGCTCGAGCGCGTCGAGCGCGGCCGGGCTGTCGGCGTCCTCGGTCAGCACCTCGCGCCACGCGGCGATCGCTGCGCGGGCGTCGCCGCCGCGCTCCTCCTCGAGCCGGGCCAGGCGGGTGAGGAGCGCCACCCGATCGGGGCGGGTCTCGGCCCACTCGGCCTGGCGGCGGACGATGTCGATGAGCTGCGGCCAGCGCTCCGCCTCGCCGTACAGGCGATCGAGCGCCTGGGCCGCGAACCGGGAGCTGTCGCCCGCGCTGCCCGGGTCGACCTCGAGCAGGCGGCGATACGCGTCGGTGGCGCGGTCGCGGTCGCCCAGCTTCTGCTCGGTCAGCTGCGCGATGTCGCGCAGGATGGCGGTGCGGCTGCCGAGCTCGGTCGGCCCGACCGCGGCGAGCGCGCGCTCGAGGGCGGCCAGCGCCTCGCTCCACGCCTCCAGGCGCGCGGCCAGGCGGATGACGTGCTGGCGCGAGCGCTCGTCGGACGGGCCGAGCGCGAGCACCTCGCGCCAGCTGTCGAACGCGGCCCGCTCGTGGGAGAGCTGCTCTTCCTCGACCGCGGCGACCCGGGCCAGGAGCTCGGCCGCCTCGACGGTGCTGGTGGCCAGCTCGCGCTGGACCCGCAGGACCACGCACAGGTCGCGCCAGGCGCCGTCCTCGGCGTGGAGCGGCTCGAGGATGCGCGCGACCCGCAGGCGCTGGTCCGGATCGGTCAGCAGATCCTCGAGCAGCGCGCGAGCCTCGGCGCTGTCGCGCTGGCGGCCGAGCACCTCCTCGATGAGATCGATGGCGCCGCTGCGATCGCGGAGCTCGGCGCTGCGCAGGCGCGCGCGCCGGATGAGCAGGGCCAGCTCGGCGGCCTGGTCGCCGACCACCTCCTGCTCGCGCGCGTACACCTCCTCGAGCTCGGTCCAGCGGCCGGCCGACTTGTACAGGCGCTCGAGCGAGTGGAAGGCGCGCAGGAGCGAGGGGTCGACCTCGAGCACCTCGCGGAACGCGGCGACCGCGCCGTCGAGATCACCGAGCATGGTCTCGCTCAGCTCGGCGATGGCGGACAGCAGATCGATGCGGCGCTGGTTGTCGAGCGTGGTGGTGAGCTGCTCGCGGCACAGCCCGCGCAGATCGGACCACCGGCCGGCCTCGCGGTAGATCCGCTCGAGGCCGTACAGCGCCGCCTCGGCCCCGCTCTCGAGCGCGAGCACCTGGCGCCAGGCCAGCTCGGCCCGGTCGGTGTCGCCGAGCTGATCCTGACAGAGGAGCGCCAGGTCGGCGGCCAGGGCGCGCCTGACCCCGACGTCGCCCTGCTTGTCCTCGAGATCGGCGATGAGGAGCTCGAGGTGATCGGCCAGGTCGGGCATGGCGCCGGTCGCCTCGGCCAGCCGGCCCAGCTCCTCGCGCATGTCGTTGCGGCCTGGATCGCGCTCGAGGACGCGCAGCCCGGCCTGGTAGGCCAGGTCGGCCCGCGACAGGCGCTGGTAGAGCGACACCAGGCGCCGGTCGAACTCGAGCTGCTGCTCGCCGGTGGCCGGACCGCGCAGGATCTCGATGGCGCGCGCGATCCGCTCCGGGTCGTCGGCCTGCTCGTAGGCGGGCAGGAGCAGCGCCGCCACCTCGCGCCGCATCTCCTGGGGCATGTCTCCCCCCAGGAACCGCTCGATGAGGCGGTGGATGTTGGCGCTCGGCTGCAGCGCGAGCGCCTGGCGGTAGGCGTCGAGCGCGCGCTCCGGGCTGGCCAGGTTGTTCTCGTACAGGCCGCCGGCGCGGAGCAGGAGCGCGACCTTGCCGTCCGACTCGGCGGTGAGGGCGAGCTCGCGCTCGATCACGTCGGCCAGGCCGGCCCAGTCGCCGCGCGCCTCGCTCAGCTTGGACAGCGCCTTGAGCGAGCGGCGCGATCCGGGATCCAGCTCGACGATGCGGCGGTAGGTCTTGACCGCCGCGTCGAGGTCGGCGAGCCGCTCCTCCTCGAGGAAGGCGGCCCGGAACAGGAGATCGAGCTGGCGGGCGCGGTCGGGCTCGATCGCGACCCGGCGGCGGTAGATGTCGAGCAGCCCCGGCCAGTCCGACCGGTGGGTGGCGATCTCCTCGAGCGCGGCCAGCGCCTCGCGGTCGTCCGGCACCTGGGCCAGCACCTGCTCCCAGTACCGCTGCGACTGATCGACCGCGTGGAGCCGCGCGCTCGAGATCTTGCCCAGCTCGCGGAGCAGGCGGAGGCGCTCGGCGTCGCCGATCCCGGCCGCGCCGACCCGCCCGTCGAGGATGGCGGCGACCTCGTCCCACGCGTCCGACTCGGCGCCGAGGCGCTCGAGCTCGGCCATGAGGCGCGGATCGTCGGGGCGGAGCTGGAACGCGCGCGCCGCCCACTGGAAGGCGAGCGCCTTGGAGCCGAGCCGGTCCTCGCACAGCGCGCGGATCTCGCCGAGCAGGCGCAGGCGGGCGTCGTCGTCGGGGGCGTGCTCGAGCAGGATCTCGTAGGTGGCGAGCAGCCGGGCCGATTTTCCGGCCTTGGTATAGAGCGGGGTCAGCGCGCGGGCCGCGCCGGCGTGGCGCGGATCGATCGACAGGACCCGCTCCCAGGCCCGCGCGATCTTCTCCTGGCTGGACAGGTGCGCGCCCGCCACCGCCGCGGCGCGCTCGAACAGGGCGAGCTTGGCGACGCGGTCGTCGGTGCGGTCGGCGATGGCGTGGAAGGAGTCGACCACCTCGTCCCACTGGCCGAGCTCGCCGTAGGTGCGCTCGAGGGAATCGAGGTCGCCGGACGCCGAGTAGAGCTCGCGAAGGATGCGAGCGGCGCGCGGGTGGGCGCGATCGGTGTGGAGCAGCTCGCGGTAGATCTCGCCGGCCTGGGCCGGCGCGCGGAGCTTCTCGGCGAACAGGGCGCCGAGGCGCTCGAGGACGGCGATCGCCTCGGCCGGGGTGCGGGCGAGGTCGCGCTGGCGGCGGTAGATGTCGGCGAGGGCCAGGTAGCGCTTGTCGCGCTCGTAGAGGGTGGCCAGGGCGGACAGCGCGGTCCGCTCGCTGTCGGATCCGGGCAGCGACGGTGCGCCGGCCGCCCGCGCGGCCTGAGCGGCATCGCGCGCCGCCTCGCCGCCGGGCGACGAGACGGTCTCGAGCACCCGGTTCCAGATATCGATCGCCAGCCGAGAATCCCCCAGCCGCTCGGCCGCCAGGTGGGCCATCTCGACCAGCCGATCCCCCCGCTCGCCGAGCGGCAGGTGCGAGGCCTCGCGCCCGAGCAGCGAGATCAGCGCGCGCCACTGCCGGCGCCGGTTGTAGATGTCCTTCAGGCTGGCCATCGCCTCGCGGTCGGCGGGCGCGATCTCGAGCAGGTGCTCGAGCGGTCGGATCGCCTGGCCGTAGTTGCCGAACCGCTCGATCCACAGCGCCGCCACCTCGCGCAGGATCTCGACCCGCTCGGCCGGGGCCACGCGCGGCAGCTCCGCCTTGCGCCCGAGCACCGCGATGAGATCGCTCCACTGGGCCCGCTGCTTGTACTTCTCCGACAGCGCGTCGAGCGCGCCGCGGTGGGTCGGATCGAGCGCGAGGATGGCGCTGTAGGTGTTGATGGCCATCACGTCGAGCTTCATGCGCTCGTAGATCTCGACCACCTTGAGCAGCCCGGACACGCGGCCGGCCACGTCGCCCGGCGCGCGCCGCTCGATCTCGTCCTTCATGAGGTCGAGCAGGCCGTTCCACTTCTCGGTGCGGGCGTAGAGCCGCTTCAGCGCCTCGCGCGCCTCCGGCGAGTCCGGCTCGGCCCTGAGGATCGCCTTCCACGCGTCGATCGCCTTCTCCGGGCTCTCCAGGTCGAACTCGGAGATCTCGGCGATGGCGATCGACAGCTGGCGACGGCGCCCGGCGTCGTCGGCCGGGACCGCCTTGTGCGCCTGGCGGTAGATCTGGACCAGCTGGTTGGCGTCGCCGCGCGCGCGCAGGAAGTCGCGATAGAACTCGAGCGCGGCCGGGTGAGCCGGGTCGACCTTGCGGATCCGGCGGAAGAACTCCTCGGCGGCGTCCAGGTTGCCGAGCCGCTTCCAGTGCAGCATCGCGATCTGGAGCAGAGTTCCGACCTCGACGTCGGCGCTGGAGCCGCGCCGGCGCGCCTTCAGCGCGTTCGAGTACAGCATCACCAGCGCCGACCAGTTCTCGGCCCGCTGGTACTCGTCGGCCAGCAGGTTGAGCGCGCGCGGGTTGCCCGGCTCGAGCGCGACCACCTTCTTCATGCACGCTGCCGCCTGCTCGGGCCGCCCGAGCCGGTGCTGGGCCAGCTCGGCCAGCCCGATGAGCGCGTGGACGCGCTCGTCCGAGACGGTGGCGGACTCGGCTCGCTTCTCGAGCAGGTCGGCGAGATCGGTCCACTTGCCGCCGGCCCGGAGCAGGCGCTCGAGGTGGGTGGCGGCCCGCCGGTTGGCGGGATCGACCTCGAGGGCGCGGCGGAGCAGCACCTCGACGTCGGGCGAGCCGCGCTCGTAGCGCGCGGTGGTCTCGGCGGCGGACAGATAGAGCGCGGTGGTCAGCTGGCGGTCGGTCGACCCGCGCGCCTCGTCGAGGTACTTGGCGACCACCTTGCGCCAGTTGGCGCGCAGCAGATCGAGATGCTCGAGGATCTCCTGTGCGTCCTCGTCGTCGGGGCGGAGCTCGAGCACGCGGCGGAAGCAGTCGACCGCGTCCTTCTCGCTGAGGATGTCCTCGACGTAGAGCTGACCCTTCTTGCGGAGCAGATCGGCGCGGCGGCCGGTGTCGGGGGCGGCCTGGATCTCGGCGTCGAACAGGCGCTCGAGCAGCTCGAGCTGGCCGCGCTCGCGCAGCGACTCGCGAGTGGCATCGACCGCCGTCTGCGCCTCGCTGGTGCCGAGCACCGGCGCCAGCTTCTCGAGCGCCGCCCGCGCCTGGTCGTCGGTCGGGTCGCTGGTGAGGATCGCAAGGTACTCCTGGAACTCGGGCATTCCGCCTCTTCTCCGGCGACGGGGTGCAGACCCAGGATGGTACTCTCCAGCGCGAGGCGAGACAACGCCCCGAGCCCTTGCGATTCAGTGGGTTATCCATGCGCAGGCCCACCGCGATCAGGCGAGACTGACGGTGGACGGCGCACCTTCGCGCCCAGGGAGGAAGCGATGACGGACCGGACGTGGAAGAGGATCGCGACCGCGCTGGCGGTGGCGGCAGCGCTGGCGGCCTGCGGTGACGGAGGCTCCAGCGGCAGCGGGGTGGACGGCGACAAGACGCTCGATCAGCTGAGCGACGACGAGGCGGTCGACCTCTGCGAGTGGAGCAGCACCCTCATCTCGGACGAGGAGCTGACCCGATTCGGCTGCTACTTCGCCGCGCTCCTGGTCAGCGAGAGCCGCGACCAGTGCGAGGACCTGGCCCAGCAGTGCATCGACGACGCCGAGCCCGACGAAGGGATCGAGTGCGTCGCCGACGGCGACCTCCCCGAGTGCGCCAGCCAGGTGACCGTCGCCGAGATCGAGGACTGCACCGCGGACACCATCGACCAGGTCGAGGACATCGCCGGCGACATCAGCTGCGACACCGACCCCCAGGACATCTTCACCATCGATCAGCCGCCCAGCTGCATCGAGATCGAAGACAAGTGCCCCGAGCTGTTCGACGACGACGAGGAAGACCCTTCAAGCCCTGGTTTCGCCACGTGATGTAGGGGCGGGCCGGCAGCGCAGCACCAGCCGCGCCGTCTCGATGCGATAGGCCGGCCCGGTCGGATTCAATGGGCGGGCGGGAAGGCGCGGGACCAGCGGAACCACTCGTTCCGGAACGAGTGGATCGTCGAACGATCGGCACCGACGGAGATGCGCGTTTCTCGCGTCGATTCTTCTTGCCAGCTGCGAGGGGGCGCGGCGGAAACCGGTCGGGTGCCGTCGACAGATCTGCACGTGAACGGCGGCGATGGCCGCGATGGCGACGCGAACGCGCCGGGTGAAAAAATCGCGTCGCGCCGGGTTTTCATCGCTCCTGGGCAGGATGAGAGCGCCGAAAATCTCCGTGCTAGACAGGGTCATGAACCGGCCGCCGCTCGCGTTCTCAGTGCTGAAGGGGCTCTCCGATGATGTGCTGCTCACCCGGCTGACCGAGATCATCGCGCGCGGGCGGCGAGTGGAGGTCGAGATCGTCGCTCACATCGCCGAGGTCGATGCTCGCCGGCTGTATCTGGGGCAAGCGTGCTCGTCCATGCACGCCTACGCGACCGAGCGACTCCGCCTGTCCAACGCGGAGGCCTATCTGCGCATCACGGTGGCGCGGCTCTCGCGCCGCTTCCCGGTCGTCCTCGCCATGCTGGCCGATGGTCGCGCGCACCTGAGCGGGCTCGTCCGGCTCGCGCCGCACCTGTCGGAGCAGAACGCCGCGGACATCCTCCGCCGCGCGAGCTCGCTCCCGAAGCGCGAGATCGAGCTCCTCGTCGCCGAGATCGCGCCGGTGCCCGACGCTCCGTCGAGGATCCGACGGCTCCCCACCGCGGTGTCCACGAGACCACCCGCCGCGCTCGCCGCCGCCGCGCCCGCCACCGACGCCGCCGCGCTCGCCGTCGCCGCGCCCGCCGCCGCCGCGCCCGCCACCGACGCCGCCGCGCTGGCCGTCGCCGCGCCCGCCAGCGCGCTCGCCGCCGCCGCGCCCGCCGCCGCGGGCACGGCCGAGCTCGGTCCGGACCGAGCGACGTCGGCAATGGCGCCCTCTTCCAGCTCGACCTGCCCGGCGTCAGTTGTGCCGGCGGTGGAGTCACAGGATGGCTGCTCGCCGCGCACCTCGGGCCGGCGCGACTCGCCGCTGGCGCCGCTGTCCCCGGGTCGGTTCAAGGTCCAGTTCACCGCCGGTCCCGAGCTGCACGGCAAGATCGTTCATGCCCGGGCGCTCCTGCGGCGCGAGATCCCCGACGGCGACCTGGCGGCGATCGTGGACCGTGCCATGACGCTCCTGGTCCGCGAGATCGAGCGGGCTCGCTCTGGCGCGACGGCAGCGCCGCGAAGATCATCCGCCGACGCCGACCCCTCCCCTTCCTCGCGACGGATTCCGGATCCGATCCGGCGGGCGGTGTGGGCGCGCGACGGCGGTCAGTGTACGTTTCGCGACCGGCAGCGGCGTCGCTGCTCGGCGCGCGAACGGCTCGAGCTCCATCACGTGATCCCGTTCGCCCGCGGCGGTGACCACAGCGAGGGCAACCTCCGGATCGTCTGCGCCGCGCACAATGCGCACCAGGCCTCGCTCGACTACGGCGCCGCCTTCATGGCGGCCCGCCGGGACCGGCCGCGCGCCGGTGAGCGCCCTCCGCAGCGCTGGTCCACGTACACCTCCAGCTCGTTCCGGAACGAGTGACTCCCTTGAAGTGAAGCTTCAAGGATGGCGCTCCATGTACCTTTCAGGGGGCCTGATCCAGCTTGCGCCAGGTGCCGTACGAGATCGCCAGTAGGACCAGGAAGCCGAACGGGACCATCGCCACGGCGAGGCCGTCGCCGGCGCTGAGATGGGAGACCACGGCTCCGATCACGTCGAAGGTGAAGCCGGCGTAGGCCCACTCCTTCAGGCGGGGAGCTCGGGGATAGATGAGCGCGGCGGCTCCCAGCAGCTTGGCCACTCCCAGGATCTTGAGGAAGTAGAGGGGGTAGCCGAGATGGGTCATGGTCGCGACCATCTTCGGGGCTTCGGTCAGGTACTGGATCGCGCTCCAGACGATCGGCAGCGCGAAGGCCAGGGTCGCGATCCAGTGGACGATCCGCGCGGCTCTTTGTGGTCGGGACACTCGAGCAGCAGAGCCGGCTGAATGGCCCTTTTGCAGGCGGTTCGGCTCACCGCGACTTGCAGCGCCCTCCGGTGGCTCGCCCGGGGCCAGAGGCTTGCCCTTGCAATTCAGCTGGTTACCTCGACCCTGTGCTAGGCTCGGCCCGGATGGCCACGCCCCATGCCACCAGTGCTCCCTATCCGAGCGCCCGGGAGCACCTGGAAGACGAGCTCGCCCTGGTCGGCAAGCTGTTCGAGCGGCGCATCCACTCCCACTGGGAGGCCGGCATCCTCCCTCGCATCCAGGACGAGTTCTCCGGCACGTTCGTCTCCAGCGACGAGGTGAGCGCGATCCTGGGCGGCGATCGCAGCCCCACCGAGAAGGGTGAGCTCGCCATCGCCGCGCTCGATCGCGAGATCGCCTCGCGCTCGGATCAGATCGACGCCCGCCTGGCCGCCTCGCGCGCGGCCGGCGCCCCGCTCGCCTTCGACCGCATGCAGCGGGTTCTCGCGCTGACGCCCAGCGAGCGGTGCGCGATGTGGGTGCTGATCTCGGTCGAGCTGTCGGGCCGCATGCGCGCGCTCATGCGCTACCTGGTCAACGAGTCGAGCCGCGTGTACGCCGACGTCGGGCTGCTCGAGCTCCTGGTCTACTCGGGCAGCGCGCGCGAGCGCATGGTCGGCGAGCTGGCCGCCGACGGGCGGCTGCTCGCGCTTCGCCTGGTCGAGCCGGTCGGCGGGCGGCGCGCGTACGACGAGGCGCCCTACCTGCTCCGCTCGCTGCGGGTGAACCCGCGCGTCATCGAGCTGGCCCACGGCCTCCACCGCCTCGACCGCGAGGTGGCGCGCGTGGCCGAGCTGATCGACGACCCGCCCGACGCCGCCGCGCTCCTGGTCCCGGACACGCTCAAGACCCACGTCGCCGCGCTGCTCGCGCCCGACGGACGCGCGGCCGGCGCCCGGCCCGAGGCCGCCGTCGCCGGCGGGCCGCCCATCGTCGTCCTGGCCGGCCCCGACGGCGCCGGGCGCAAGTCGCTGGTGTTCGGCGCCGCCCGCGCCGAGCACCGCCCGGTCCTCCACATGCGCTGCCCGGAGCTCATCGGCTGGGACCTGGGTGAGCTGGCTCGCCTGGCCCAGGCGGTGGTGCGCGAGGCGCTCCTGTTCGACGCCCTCCCCCTGTTCGAGTCGGTCGACTCGCTCGCGCCGCACGCGGAGTCGAACCGCCCCGATCGCATGCGCCCGTTCGAGCAGACCCTGACCGCGCTGTCCTCGCCGGTGGCGGCCACCTGCGCCCCGCGCGACGGCCGCCCGATCGCGCTCGGCCGCGGCCTGCTCATGGTCGATGTCCCGGTCCCGACCGAGGCGGCGCGGGCCGCGCTGTGGCGCCGGGCGCTCGACGGCAGCGCCGCGCCCGAGCTCGACTTCGACGCGGTCGCGTCGCGCTACCCGATCACCGGCGGCGTCCTCCTGCGCAGCGCGGCGGCGGCGACCGCGCTGGCGGCGGCGCGGGCCCAGACCGGCGGCGCGCGCGGGGTCAGCGACCGCGACGTCCACGCCGGCCTGCGCGGCACCCTCGACATCAAGCTGTCCGGCCTGGGCCGGCGGGTGACCTGGCGCCAGGGCTGGGACGACCTCATCCTGCCCGACGACTCGCTCGAGGAGATGCGCGAGTTCATCGCGCGGGTGAAGCACAAACGCCGCGTCTACGACGAGTGGGGCTTCTCGCGCAAGCTGGCCAAGGGGCTCGGGCTGTCGGCGCTGTTCTCCGGCCCGCCCGGCACCGGCAAGACCATGGTGGCCGGCATCATCGCCGACGAGCTGGCCCTCGACCTCTACCAGATCGACCTCTCGCGCATCGTCTCCAAGTACGTCGGCGAGACCGAGAAGAACCTGGCCGAGCTGTTCGACGCGGCCGAGGCCGGCCACGCCATCCTCCTGTTCGACGAGGCCGACTCGCTGTTCGCCAAGCGGACCGAGGTGAAGTCGTCGGTCGACCGCTACGCCAACCTCGAGGTCAACTACCTGCTCCAGCGGATGGAGGCGTTCGGCGGGATCACCATCCTCACCACCAACATGGACTCGGCGATCGACGACGCCTTCCGCCGCCGCATCTCGTTCCGGGTCAACTTCCCCTTCCCCGAGCCGGAGGACCGCAAGCGACTGTGGGCGGTGATGCTGCCGGACGAGGCCGACGTCGCCGGCGACATCGACTTCGACCTCCTCTCGCGCAAGTACGAGATGTCGGGCGGCTACATCCGCAACGCCGTGCTGCGCGCCGCGTTCCTCGCC